>OBYI01000008.1_pt1 | contig 303030 bp, 219 predicted proteins | sample 1476711 | NCBI WGS metagenome assembly OBYI01 (sample SAMEA2580190, study PRJEB22360) | human gut metagenome | biome: human gut; feature: human-associated habitat; material: faeces | place: Denmark | collected 2008/2010
GGTGAAAGGTTATGTCTGACCGATCCCCCACCGGATGGAGGAGGATCGGCAAACTGCCATTGCCGCTTGCCTACGGGGCATCGGTCACAACCCCCGAAGGGCTCGTTTGGATCGGAGGAAATAACAATAAAGAGATCTCCGGACAGGTCTTCTTCGTCAACTGGGACGGGGAAAAACAACAATTGCATATCACCAAACTGCCGCCACTTCCCATGCCGTTGGATAATCTCTCGGCCACATACGCCGATGGTTGCCTGTATGTCGCCGGGGGTAAGGGCAAGCCACAAACGGTTCCAATAGGTAAGGACGGTTCGCAAACCGCCCCTACGAACCCACTCTTTTCATTACAGCTAACACCGTCGCTTCAAAAGGAATGGGTCCGGCTTCCGGATTTCCCCGGACCTGCCCGAGTACAGCCTGTCCTCACGGCACAGCAATCCGAGGATGGCATACGACTTTATCTGGCAGGCGGTTTCCAGCCGGCATCCGCCCATCAGGAAGCCATTGTTTGCACAGATATGCTTTCTTATCATCCGAAGACAAAACAGTGGAGAAATGAAGGATTCCTGCCTTCTTTAGCAGGCGGTTCCCACCGTACCGTTACAGGAGGTTGCGCCATCGCATCAGGCTATAGCTCCATCCTGCTGGTAGGAGGCGTGAACTACGACCGTTTCCGCGACGCCCTAAACCACCCCGAGCCGGATTATCTGCTACATCCTGCCGACTGGTATAAATTCAATACCTCCCTGTTACAATACAATACTTTCACAAAACACTGGACCCACTTAGGCAACTACGAAGAACTGGCACGTGCCGGTGCCGGCATCGCAAACAATGCCAACACGGTAATCATAATTGGCGGAGAGTTAAAACCGGGCATCCGCACACCGGAGGTTAATGCGTTTAAACTGACGTGCCATCCCTGATTCACACCAAAGCCAATTTACGAATATTCGCATCCCAAACCGGTTCCGAAAAAATCAGTCCGACAGCTTCGGCCGGGGTAGAGGCGACCGTCCAAAGTGCTGCATGCTGCGGGCGCATGAAATGCTCGTCGACGGCCCGGCGGAACATCTCCAAAAGAGGATCGAAGTAGCCGTTTATATTCAGGATGACAATCGGGTTGAGATACAAGCCTAACTGTTTCCAGGTAATGACTTCCAACAATTCTTCGAGAGTGCCGCATCCGCCCGGAAGAGCGATCACGGCATCCGAAAGATCAGCCATTCGTTGTTTGCGCTCATGCATACTGTCGACTTCGACCAGATCGGTAAGCCCCTTGTGACACCAATCCTGTTCTACCATAAAACGAGGGATCACACCGGTCACAGTCCCGCCGGCAGCCAGCGCAGCATCCGACACGGCACACATCAGGCCCGAATTGCCAGCCCCGTTGATCACTCTCAGGTTCCGTTCGCCCAACAGATGTCCCAACTCGGTTGCAGCCTCCCGATATGCCGAAGCGACCTGCGTGCTGGAGGCACAATACACGCAAACGGAAGTTATCTTATTTCTTTCTCTTTCCATCTTTCTTTTTGCATTATGATTTTAAAACAAAGGGGATTCAACAAGCCATCAACCGAAATCATCAGACTCAGCGCCTTCCAAAACCACTTATTTTCCCTTATTTATATCATATCCGAACAAGGCGAAATCGCCCAGGCAAGGATCATCCGGGAAGATATGCGACAGGGCCTCGGTTATCTCAAGCGCCGTTTTCAGGGTGGCGGTTCGCTGCTGTGTCAAACCAAGTTCCAGTGAAATTTGGTGAACATGCGTGTCCAGCGGAATAATCAATTGGCGGGGATGAAAGACAGTCTGCCAAATCCCGAAATCGACGATTCCATCGGTCCGGACCATCCAGCGAAGGAACATAGCCAGGCGTTTACAGGCAGAAGTGCCGCCCATCACCGGAATACCGTTTATGCCGGAAAAGAGATCCTGCAATTTAAAAACCGGATTCGGGTAAGAGCTTGCAGCCAATGCATCTTCCAATGAATCATACCGCTGATATATCTCTTTCAACCGATCACAGAGGGCACAGAGGTCCGAATGCGTATAAAAGCGATAAAACGTATCGCGTTTGCCGGCTGGGACATCCGAAACCAGTTCCCAGTACCGGCCGGACAATACCCATTCGTAAGGACTTCCACCCATCCGGCTATGTAACCAGTCCGCCTTGCGGAGGATCAGTTCCCTGCGTCCATAAGAGATCCAGGAAGTGATAAAAGCGGATATTTCGATATCCCGTTTCTCCGTAAACCGATGAGGAAACTGAACCGGATCATCGGATATAAAAGACCTCACATTATAGATCCCGGCCCATTCCTTCAATTTCGCTTTCAGTTGTTCGTCCATCCCTTACTTCATCTTTAAGAAATACTGGCGCCGGTCTTCGGGATAATGCTCGATGGCATAGCGAAGAGCCGTACGCGGAAGCTGTGTCGCATAACGTTCCAGAAAGTCGGTGAGGGTATCCCGATCTCTTTTGCCCACTTCGCGGAGCATCCAGCCTACGGCTTTATGCATCAAATCATGTTTATGCGTCATCAACCGTTCGGCCAACGCCAACGTATCGGTAAAATCCGAACGGCGGATAAAAGCCCAAGTACAGACAATCGAAATCCGCTGTTCCCAGAGGTTATCGCTGGCAGCCAGTTCATACAAGACGGAACGGTCCCGGTTCACCAAATATTCGCCGACAATATCCCGGCAGGATAAATCCACCAAATCCCAATTATTGCAGCGGCGGGTATTCTTCAGATAGAAACGATACATCTTTTCCCGTTCAGCTTCCGGTGTCTTCTTATCCTGGAAACGGTAGACCAGAACCAACAGGGCGCAAAGACGGGCCTCATGCCAGGGACTATCCAACAAGCGCTGCAATTCATCGAGAGGCATCGCTTTGTTAGCTTTCGCTATACTGCGAGTTTGCGGAACGACAACCCCTAAAAAGCGGTCGCCTTCGCCATATTGCCCCGGTCCGGTCTTGAAAAATCGGCTCAGATGGGCCGCCTTTTCGGGTGAACCGACCGATTGCAGTTCACTCAGCACAAACTCCGCCGTCATGGACGCAGTACCCGTGACACAGGACGGTCGCCTTCCAAGAATCCGATTACATTGTTGCAAACCGTACGCGCCATGATAATACGCGTTTCCAGTGTCTGCGTCCCAATATGGGGCGTAAGGACGACATTTTCCATTTCCAGCAACTCCGGCGAGGGATAATCGCCGAACTCGAATACATCCAGACCGGCACCATGAATCGTCCCGTCTTTCAACGCCTGCACCAAAGCCTTTTCATCGACCAAAGGACCGCGGCCAGTGTTGATCAGGACGGCCGTCGGTTTCATCTGCTTCAGCTCGGCTTCACCGATGATATGGTAGGTTTCCGGTGTATAAGGGGCATTCAGGGAGACGAAATCGGATTGGGAGAGGAGCTCCTCCTTGGAAACGTATGTCACGTTCAGCCTTGTCTCTTCTTCGACATACAGTTGGCGACGGTTATGATAGAGGACTTCCATGCCACAGGCATTCGCCCGGCGAGCAAGTGCCTTTCCGATACGTCCCATACCGATAATCCCCAATGTCTTCCCAGTCACATTAATGCCTAAATTCTCCAAGACGCCGACTTTCATGCCAAGACCTTCCCGGCGCAGCTTACGGTCGCATTCGGTAATGCGGCGTGCCACATCGAGCATCAGGCCGAGTGCGAGATTAGCGGTAGGGGCCGTCACGGGGTCGGGGGTATTGGCTACCGTGATTCCTTTCTCAAGGCAGTAGGCGACATCGATATTATTGTAACCGACGGCATAGTTTGCCACCATTTTCAGTTTGGGGGCATGGTCGATCAATTCCTTGTTTACCGGGAAATCGAACATCGAGCACAACACGTCATACTCCGGAATCATCTCTAAAACTTCTTCGTACGTGAAATCTCTTCCTTCGGGAAAAGTAACCTCATACTTGCTTTCCAGCTCGGTAAAACCTTCGCGGAACATGTCGTAAGTAACTAATATCTTTGTCATAACTATTCTTTTTAAATTTGCAAAAATATAAAATTATTCGATGTTCACTTCTTTTCATGGTCACGGATAAACCGGACGGCTAAAGGGAAAGCGGCGGCGCACATACTGCCGTGGTCGAAACCTCCCAATTCGTAAAGTGTCACATCAGGATGGCCAAGCAGTTTGAAAAGGCGGTAGAAATAGGCAGACTCTTCGTAACGGCCATACAATTCCTTCTCACGGTCACCGGAAAGGATCAGGATAGGGGCGCAGTCCGGACGGACGTGATACAAGGGAGCCGTTTCGTCGATCGTCGGCTGCAAAGGTTTCAGCCCTCGCCGGTTGCGTGTTTCAAAATGGGTGATCACCTGACCGCTGAAAGGGATGATCCCGGCAAGCTTGTCGGCATCCTTCCCATAACGCGCCAACAGCTTCTTATCCAATCCGACCATATCGACCAGATATCCGCCTGCAGAATGGCCGGCAATATAGATGGAGGAGGTGTCGCCTCCGTATTTTCCTATATTATCGAATACCCAAGCAACGGCAGCAGCGGCATCGTCCACGATCTCCATCGTCTCCACATGCGGCGACAAGCGGTATTCGACACCTACAACTACCATGCCGTCCGTTAATAACCCGGAAGGGATTTCACGACTTCCGCCGGTCAAACCGCCGCCATGAAACCAAACCACGACCGGTGCGTTTTGTACATCCGGCTGGTAAGCAATATCCAGACGACACATTTTAGAAGCATATTCATCACCTGTATTTCCACGGTACAGGACATTACGCTCATAGGAATAATCGGCAGCAATAGCCCTCACAGCCAACCAGACAAGCAGCAAGGTTAACCCGATTTTATTCATCATATTATACACTAAATTTGAATTGATTAAACACAAAAAACATTTTCCAAAAGTAATCAGCTTTTTGCAACTAAGCAAACAATCTGCCATTTCGCACAGGGCAACCGCATCAAAATCATAAAGCGTCCATCCGTTTTCGCCACCGATACGGACTAATTACATGAATGTTTTTGCAAAAGCAACTATCATACTATCATATCCGCATGTGTATCGGTTTAAACCAATATATTATGTTATGATAGTTACCGTTTTGAACTATCATTCATCTGTCATAACCATCATGGCAAAAAACGATAACGTGCTGTGTATTAATTGGACGATAAAAACAAGGACCGTTCGGGAACAGGTACGAAACCTGTTAAAACGGCTTCTTTTTTCATCAAGACAGGCTTTTCTTTTGTCAAAAACGGCTTGCAAAGCCGCTTGAGACCCGGGTGTACCCATCATGGAGACCCGGGTGCGGGAGAGGTGCAGACCCGGGTCTGTGAGAGACCTTTACGGGGGTGTGGGGATGTTTATCCGCCATGTTAGAAGTGTTTTTATGCCCTGTTTTTGCATCTTTTTCGGCGAAAAAAGTCGTTTTAGCCATAAACGGCCCCGTTTTGTCAATGCTATTTTGGTGCGGTTAGCCTGCCATTTCCCGCCTTCTTTTTCCGATAAAGCCGATTATTTCCTATTTTTGTAACCATTAACAAGTATCTTATTACCTGTCAACAACTACTATGGTTCTAAATTATATCTGGATTGCTTTCTTTCTGATTGCTTTCGTGGTGGCGCTTTGCAAATTAGTCATCGGCGGAGACACGGAAGTTTTCACCCATATCATCAACGCTTCTTTTGCTTCGGCAAAGACAGGGTTCGAGATATCCCTCGGACTGACGGGAGTCTTGGCTCTTTGGCTCGGCATCATGAAAATCGGGGAAAAAGGGGGCGTGATACAGGCCTTTGCCCGGTTGACGGCACCCGTGTTCAGCAAGCTCTTTCCGGGAATACCGAAAGACCATCCGGCAACGGGTTCTATCTTCATGTGCATTTCCGCCAACCTGTTAGGCTTGGACAATGCCGCCACGCCGATGGGACTGAAAGCCATGAAAGAGTTGCAGGAGCTGAACACGCAGAAGGATTCAGCCAGCGATCCGATGATCATGTTCCTTTGCATCAATGCTTCAGGACTGACACTGATTCCGGTCTCCATCATGACCTACCGGGCACAGATGGGAGCGACAAACCCGGCTGATGTCTTCCTGCCCCTCATGCTCGCGACCTTCTCTTCTACCCTGGTCGCCATACTGGCGGTCTGTATCAAGCAACGGATCAACATCCTGCAACGGAACCTGCTGCTTTTCTTCGGCGGGATGATCGCGTTCATCGGTGGTCTGGCCTTGCTTTTCGGGATGATGAGCCAGCAATCGGTCTCCCTCTACTCCACCCTGTTTGCCAACATTTTGCTTTTCTCCATCATATGCGGATTCATTATCAGCGGTATCCGCAAGAAAATCAACGTATACGACACCTTTATCGAAGGCGCGAAAGAGGGTTTCCAGACTGCCGTGACGATCATCCCCTACCTCATCGCCGTGCTGGTCGCCATTGCCGTTTTCCGGGCTTCGGGAGCGATGGATTTCCTGATCGACGGCATCCGCATGGGAGTCTCGGCAACAGGGCTGGACACGCAGTTCGTGGAAGGTCTGCCTACCATGCTGATGAAACCGCTCAGCGGCAGCGGGGCGCGGGGTATGATGCTGGATGCGATGAACACCTACGGCGCGGATTCGTTCATCGGCCGCCTCTGTTCCATCGTGCAGGGATCGAGCGACACGACTTTCTACGTCGTCGCCCTTTATTTCGGCAGTGTCGGAATCCGCAACACCTACTATACGATCCCCTGTTCGCTACTGGCCGATTTAGCCGGGGCGGTGGCAGCGGTCACTATGACGTATCTGTTTTTTACCTGAAAATAATTCGTATCTTCGTCCTATCTAACATAGCAATAAAGTATGGAACAACAAGATATCCGCTGGAAACAGCGTTTTCAGAATTTCGACAAAGCCTTCCTCCGATTAAGCAAGGCGATGCAAATCATACGGGAAGAACCGGACAATTTTCTCCTGCAAGCCTTCCAATCCGGGTACATCCAAGAGGGCGATTTATGGTTGCAAGCCTTGAATGACCGGAATTTGACGACGCACACGTATGACGAAGAAACGGCTCTGTCGGTGGCGAATAACATTCAAACAAGCTATTTCCCTTTACTAAAAGCATTGCATACATGGTTGGAAATACAAGCACACGATTAGGGCTTACATCGAGGCATCAGGAAATTATCGACCGGATCGGAATAACAATTTACAAACAGTAGAAACGACAAGAAATGTATGACGAATCCATCTTTCACCTACTATCAAAATGATACTGCCACCCCATGTAAATCGGATTAGTAGTGCATTTATTCGGAATTAATATAGCGGGTAATTATTTTAACATATCATTCGGCAAGATAAAACACAAAAAGAACGACAATATGGCAATAGCATTCTACGCGGAAGACACCAAGCTTCCGGCAATCAAAAAGAGAGCGGTCGGCAACTGGGTAAAGGAAGTTGCCGCCACATACGGTAAGAAGGTCGGCGATATCAGCTACATCTTCTGCTCCGACGAGAAGATTCTGGAAGTAAACCGCCAGTACCTCCAACATGATTATTATACGGATATCATCACGTTCGATTACACGAGCGGCGATAAGATCTCCGGCGACCTGTTTATCAGCCTCGATACGGTGAAGACTAATTCCGAAGCCTTCAACACTCCCTACAACGAGGAACTCCACCGTACCATCATCCACGGCATCCTCCACCTCTGCGGCATCAACGATAAAGGTCCGGGAGAACGTGAGATCATGGAAGCCAACGAAAACAAAGCGCTGGCGATATTGCCGGAGGAATGCCGGGAAAGTTAACTTTCCCGGTAAAAAGAAATGTCTGGAGCCGCTTCCTGTTAAGGATACTACTGAAGAGGTTGTATGATATGTGTGCCTGATAAAAGCCTGCACATGCTCCGGTGAAAACAGAGATTACCGGAGCAATGCTCCCAAAACCGATTACTCACTATCACTACCCAAATACTCATACCAAACGGCTATTTGCTTATTTGCCGGATACTCCCCCGATATTATCACATAGATTTGGATACCTGGAAACAGGCAAATAAGGGATTGGTAACAATAATAAATGATCCGGCATGAAAGGCACAACTATTTTCTTTCTATCTATTCTGTTAATAACGACAGGTTGCAAAAGACTGGATCAAACGGCAGACGACTTGATCACAGTAGATGTAACCAATAATTCTTTTCCCAAAAAGGAACTGGCTCTTCAAGATTTCATGGATGTAGAATATATCCCGCTGGAAACAAACGATGATTTTGTTAATCAAGGGTTTGTGCAGGCTATAGGTAAAGAATTCATATTAGTAAAGAACTATAGGGATGACGGTGATATTTTTGTGTATGACCGGACCGGAAAAGCCATTCGTAAGATAAATCGTAAAGGGCAAGGAGGAGAAGAATACATCTCTTGTAGAAGTGTCACATTGGATGAAGAAAACAATGAAATGTTTATAAACGATTTCTTGGCAAGAAAAATAAAGGTCTATGACTTGGAGGGAAATTTTAAACGAAGTATCAAACAGAAACAAGATGGTGATACCCAGTTTTATTTGGATATATTTAATTACGATAAAGAGAATCTGATTTGTTACGATGAATGCAATCAAGAGATACCATTCCTACTCGTATCGAAGCAAGACGGAAACATAACCAAAGAGATTAGAACCCCATTTAAAGAAAAGAAGCTATTTCTTCAACTTTTAAGACATGAAGGAGGAACAAGAGCTGCCGGACCGGGCGAATACAGTAGAATAATCCCATTCAATGGCAATTGGATTCTATTAGAACCCTCGTCAGACACGATCTACACATTAATGCCCGATTACAATTTGCGGCCGTTTATCGTGCGAACCCCTCCTGTTCACATTATGAATCCAGAATCTTTCTTGGTTTTAAAGTTGGTTTCCAATCGTTATTATTTCATGGAAAGTATAAAGAACGTATATGATTTCAGCAAAGAAGAAGGCTTTCCGAGAACCTACTTTGTGTACGATACAGAGGAAAAGGATTTCTTCAGGTATATCATATACAATGGCGATTATTCTTATAAAAAAGAATTCTATATGGTCATGCTGACCCCTATCAATTCCAAAGGTGAATTATGGGCAACTATAAATGCTTTCGACCTTTGCGAGGACTATAAAAAAGGGAAGTTGAAAGGCAAACTAAAAGAAGTCGCTGCGACATTGGAAGAGGATGACAATCGGGTGATTATGTTGGTCAAACACAAAAAGTAATCCTTAGGATATATTAAAATCAAAACCTTTAAACGGCAAAATCCCGTCCTGCCAATTTTTAGAAGCATCGGATCTTATCCGAGATTATAAAAGGGGAAAGCTAAAGGGCTAATTGAAAGAAGTGGCTGCTACAGTTTTCATAATTCCATCCTTTTCACAAAGTCAGAAATAAAATAAACAATATACAACAAACTTTTATTTCAAATACTCATTCAAAACAACCATCCGCTCATTAAGTCAATAATAAGCGGTCTTTACGGGATATATTTGAAGGGTAATTCAATTATTCATCTTATTTTTACAGGTATGAAAACAGCACTCCTATTGTTTCTCCTTTTCCTGGTAAACAGCGGTTCGGCTGAAACGTCCGTTCCCTATACCCCCGACTCTTTGAAAAAGAGCGATTGGATGGAAATCGAGTCCGTCCACTACTATCCCTACGTGGCTCCGGGCATCGAAGAAAAGGTTCCCTGGCGGGCGGAAAACATCCGACGAGTCATCTTCAGGGCGACCGTCACGGATCTGAATGAACATACCCTCACCCTTGATTTTACGCTTAAGAACCTATACGATTGCCGGAACGATACCGAGAAGCCCGGTTTCTACTATTTTGACAGCCGTTATCAGCAGGACTTTACGTTCGATCACGAGATGATCGGCAAACGGTTCCTGCGCGTCACATACGATCGGAAAAGCCGGAAAGCACATACTTTAGACAGGCAAGAAACAATCTTTTCTTACTCGAAAAACTATGTTCCTTTCGGAGTAAGACAGGCAGGACTGTCCGCCTATCCGGAAACGACCGTCCCAGACTCCTTACTCTTGGACAAACTGCTTGCACCAGCGGCACAAAATCTCCTGATCGGCTGGCAGGAAGACGGGATGCCCCTGTTGACACAAAACACACGGGTCATCGACGCTTCATTCTCCCTTCCTCCGAATACGGAGTTTACGTGTAGCTATGTCTATTTTGATTTGTCCAAAGATTCGACCGTCCACAAAAAGATATTCATCGCCTACCCTACAGAATACAAAGTGGGCGAACGGATGACGCTCCTGCTCACTCCGGGGGATTCCATCACGCAAGACAAAGAATTATTTGCCACGACTCACAAAAGACATTATCAGGGACGGGGAAGCGAACAGAACAATGTCCAATACAATATTCGGCGGTTCGCGGACATATATGACCCTGACATGCACAGTTTGGCCCCTATCACTCCTGACCAGGTAAAAAAAGCATTTCAAACCCGTGATTCCCTTTTTCAAATTGCATTAGAGGAGGATTTCAAGCATTTGGATCCATACTGGCGAAAGGTGTTCGAACGTTCGGAGCGATATTTCGAAGGGATGTTTGTCCTCGAGTTTTATATGAGGGCCACTGACAAACAGGCTTGGCAAGAAAGCGGTTTGCTTGACTGGCAAGCTCCTCATTTCGCATCGGTCAATCCACTTATCGACTTTGCATACAGCCTGCAAAAGACAGGTGCAGCAACCTACTATTATTTCCTGTACGCATATTCAATCTATAAGAGACAAGAGTTCAAATCCGACAACCTATGCTTGAACAAGCAAAAAAAACTATCCCCGCAGGAAGAGTATAGCCTAAATAAACAACTCTTTTCCGGTTTTCCTAAATATATGGCAACGGGATCAACTCTACAACAGTTAATGCACAACAATATGCTATCCGGAATAGAAGAGGATTACAACGATTTCATCCGCTCCTGCCCGGATACCACCTTGACCAATCCGGTAAAAAGAACATACGATAAACTATTGCCTTTTGAAGCTGGAAAGAATATTCGGGAAACCGGATTGATAACCGACAACCTTCAGTTGAAAAAAGGAAGCGACCGAAAGTATGTCCTGTTACATCTATCATCTGACAACGGACTTTCACCCAGTAACCTCCAAAATGCACTCGACTTGCAGAAACAACTCAAAGAAGAAGGGCTATCCTCCGTGGTCCGCCTTGAATTATATTCCCGATTCCGTCCCGATAATGCCAAACGGGTAAAGCCCTACAAAGCAATCTCGGAAGAACAATTGAAGAATCTGAAGGCGGTATTAGGCAATATAAGCTTTACCCTCTTGATGCGTGAAGACGGAACCATCCTCCATCGGCAGTTTACGGGTTGGGAATTTGATCCCAAACCCGCCTTAGAAATCATTCAAAACGACCTGAAACGGGAAGACGAATCTTTCAACGATTTTCTAAAAGGATTCAAAGAAGGAGTATTAGGTACGCTTTTAATCGCTGCAATCATCGGTATCGCTTATTATTCCAGGGTGAAAGGGAAGCAAAAGAAGGAACGTAACCGCCGCCGTATCCGTGAACTCGAACTACGCGCCATCCGTTCACAGATGAACCCGCATTTTATTTTTAATGCGCTCAGTTCGATCCAGAACCTGATCAACCGATCGGCTAATCAGGAGGCGAACGAATACTTGATCGACTTTTCACGCCTACTACGGAAAGTGCTGGCGACTTCCGAAAAGAAGCTGGTTTCCCTCTCCGATGAGATAGAGCAACTACAACTCTACCTGAAGCTCGAACAACTCCGTTTCCCCTTCTCCTATTCGCTGGCGGTAGGCAAAAATATCGAACCGGATGCGATCGAGATTCCGGGAATGCTGATACAACCCTTCATCGAAAATGCCGTCAAACACGGAATCGCTCCGCGGGGTACGGGAGAAATCATAATTCGATTATCTTTGCAAGACCAGTTGTTGGTCATCGACATCATAGATGACGGTCCCGGAATGGAAACAGAGACGGAAGATGGCTTCGGTATCCGTGCCATCAGCAACGAGTTCGAGATATTAAAAGATTTATACAATACGGAAGTCGGCATTACAATTGAAAACAGACAAGAAAAAGAATCTGTTTCCGGTTGCCATGTCCGGCTATCCATCCCTTTATAAGACAAAATATGGACACCAAAATAACCGCAGCAATCGTAGATGACGAGCAGGGGAACCGGGAGAACCTGCTTCGCATAATCGGGAACCATTGTCCACAAATTAGAATATCGGCCATTTGCAGCTCCGTCACCGAAGCCCGCACCGTACTGCCCGAAGCTAAACCGGATATCCTTTTCCTGGATATTCGGTTAGGCGACGATACCGGCTTCTCCCTCTTGAGAAGTCTTCCTGAGATTCTTTTCGAGGTAATCTTCGTGACCGCTTACGACAGCTATGCGATCCAGGCCATTCGCTTCAGTGCGCTCGACTATCTATTGAAGCCTATCAACCCGGAAGAACTGACGCATGCCGTAGACAAGGCAGTCCACATCGTCCTCCGGAAACAGGAAAACAGACGGATGCAGAACCTCCTGCACAACACACAAGCATTGGACAAACAAAAGAAAATAGCCCTGTCAGTCGCCGATAAGATAGAGTTTGTAGAAATCGGTTCCATCATCCGTTGCGAATCAGAAAGCAACTACACAACTTTCTATTTGAAATCGGGAGAAAAACTGATCGTATCGAAGACACTCAAGGAGTTCGACGAACTACTGGCCCCTTACCATTTCCTTCGCGTCCACCAATCACATCTGATCAACCTGGATGAAATCAAAAGTTTCATCAAAAGCGACGGTGGATATATACGCATGAAGGACGGAGCCTCGGTCAGCATTTCCCGCCAACGGCGAAACTATGTGATGGAAGTATTAAAACAATTATAAACCAAGCCATCTAAATAACTGCTCATTCCTTATATTTCAAATCGAAACGACCTTCCGTAATGCGTCCTCCCTCGAAAGTGCCGCTGAACACGCCGTCCGACATACGGGAGATGTAGACCTTGCCATCTTCCATATTTTGATTTTCAAAAGAGAGATTCACATAAGGAAGCGTTTCTCCCTCCTTGGGGTCGGCAATCGTAAAACGGATATACGAACCGAGACCGACCTGCGCCGAAACCGTCACGCTGGAACCCTCTTCCCGCTCCAAATATTCCGCAGAAGGCATCCCCCACCGGCCGCTTGTATACACCCAGCCGTCAACCAAGCAACCAAATGTATTCGCCCCGGTCGTAGTAGCTTCGGGCATGATCGTCGGATCGACCGATTCGTTCTCTTCACAGGCCACACAAAACAGCAACAAACAGATAAATAACAGATGTCTCATAACCGTATCTGATTAAAAGTGTAAATTCATACCGAACAATAAGGATAATTGGGAGAAACATCCTCCGCCACCACTCAATTCAGGAGATTCGACCTGCCATTTCTGACCGTGATACCTGACCGAATAGCTCTCGGAGGAGGTAACGATCCAATTCAATTTTGCAGAAATCCCCACCAGCGGAGAAAGACGATACTCGCCTCCCGCCGACAGATTATAGGCCAGTTTATTCATTGACACATCCCGCGGCTTGCCGTACACAAAACTTTTATCTTTATAATGCTGATATCCCACCCCAGTCGATAAAGACAGATTGTATTTCTGCTTCACCATAAACAAGGCAAGCTGAGGCGCGATATAATGCATCAGTATCTTGTCGGAACTTTCGTCATGAGTGTTTTTATAACGTCCACCCTGATAGACAAGTCCGGGAGCGAGTTTAAACGAACCGAAGATATATTTGTCTCCTAAGAAATAATAATTGGCATCCCAGGCGATCCCATTCCGCAAATCATTCCGATAAGCATCGGAGTTGTTCGTGATCCCGATCATTTTCCCAAAATACCAGGAAGGCCCTGCATGAACGGAGAATATCGACTTCCCGACAGACGTCTCCTGAGCCAAAACCGACACAACCGGTATCAACAGCCCTAACAAAAGTACATACTTTTTCATATCATTTCTTTTAGACTTATAATCATAAGTATAAGATGCTCAGAACCAGTAAAACGCTGCACTGGCAGTTATTATAGGATAGGGTCGTATTGTTTCTCCCTATCTCCAAAGTATCGCTTGGTTCAGATAATGGATAAATTCAGGATCATCGGGTGCAATGATAAAGTTACCACGGCGGGAAGTCGTAATCAGAATACGGTTATCAGAACGCCGGGCAAAAACTTTTACACGTCCGATAGCAGTAGAAGAAAAATATCCGAGATCACCAAACAACCAACCGACACCAAATGAACGGATCATTATTCCTAAATCCAGCCGGTCGACCTCGCGAGCCGAAAGGATTTCCTCTATGTTTATATACGTCTTCCGAAAATACGCATCTATCACCAGTTTTTCTCCATCCACAATAAAACGGTTTGGCATAAATCCTCGAGTAAGCATACAAAGGATCGAACTGACGGCAAACAAACCTAACAAAACAGACAGATTGCCATCCCAAGCCGGAAATATACAGATGCCATATAAAAGCAGAAGCATGACAGACGTTTTTATTTTATTGGCATTGTCCATCGAAGAAGAAGATATCCGGGTTTCCATACTCTTATTCCTTTAGTATTACTTAGATATTCCAAGACTCACAAATATAACAAAAATCCCGTACAAACTATTATCTTTGCAAAAGAAACAAAGACAATTAGGACAATGACTTTCAATTACGATGTAATCGTGGTAGGTGCCGGTCATGCAGGCTGTGAAGCCGCAGCGGCAGCCGCCAATATGGGTTCAAAGACACTTCTCATTACAATGGATATGAACAAGATTGCACAGATGAGTTGCAATCCGGCAGTCGGAGGTATCGCCAAAGGGCAGATCGTCCGCGAAATCGATGCTTTAGGCGGTTATATGGGGATCGTGACGGACCGGACAGCCATCCAGTTCCGTATGCTGAACCAAAGCAAGGGACCGGCCATGTGGAGCCCGCGCTCCCAGAGCGACCGCGCCCGTTTCATCGAATGTTGGCGGGGAATACTGGAAAACCTTCCGAACCTGTACATTTGGCAGGATACCGTACGCGAACTGTTGCTCGACGGAAATACCGTATGCGGCGTAAAGACTTATATGGGAGTCGAGTTCCATGCAAAAAGCGTAGTCTTGACAAACGGTACTTTCCTGAACGGGCTTATGCATATCGGACGGACACAAATCAGAGGCGGCCGCATAGCCGAGCCGGCGGCAACCGGACTGACCGAACAACTGGTCTCATTAGGCATCAAATCCGAACGGATGAAGACCGGAACACCTGTGCGTATCGATGCACGCAGCGTGCACTTCGATGAAATGGCGGAACAGCCCGGAGAAAACGACTTCCATAAGTTCTCTTATATGGACACTTCGCACCGCGTTTTGAAACAACTTAGCTGTTGGACAACGTTCACCAACGAAGCCTGTCATGCAGTCCTGCGCGAAGGTCTCCCCGACTCCCCGTTGTATAACGGACAAATCCAAAGCATCGGCCCACGTTACTGTCCGAGCATCGAGACAAAAATCGTAACGTTTGCGGACAAGCCACAACACCAACTTTTCCTGGAACCGGAAGGCGAAACCACACAGGAATATTACCTGAACGGCTTCTCCTCCTCCCTTCCGTTGGATATCCAGCTACGTGCCTTACAACAGATACCGGCATTCCGGGACATACAGATCTATCGTCCGGGATATGCTATCGAATATGATTTCTTCGATCCGACGCAGCTCCACCATAATTTGGAAACAAAACTAATCCGCAACCTCTTCTTTGCCGGACAGATCAACGGGACGACCGGATATGAGGAAGCCGGCGGACAAGGATTGGTGGCCGGCATAAACGCACATATCAATTGCCACGGCGGAGAACCGTTCGTTTTAGGACGCGACGAAGCCTATATCGGCGTACTGATCGACGATCTTGTTACGAAAGGCGTGGACGAGCCTTACCGTATGTTTACCTCACGTGCAGAATATCGCATTCTGCTCCGCCAAGATGATGCAGACATGCGTTTGACGGAAAAGTCGTATCATCTCGGTTTGGCAAAGCAGGACCGCTACGATCTGTTGAAAGAGAAAAAGGCAAGCCGGGATGCGATTATTTCTTTCGCAGAAAACTACTCCATCAAACCGCAATATATAAACAGTGGCCTGGAGGCGTTGGGCACTACCCCGCTCGCACACGGATGCAAGTTGATCGAACTGATTCCACGTCCTCAGATCACCTTGGAGAATATCGCGGAACTGGTTCCGGCATTCCGGACAGAGCTGGACAAGGTCCCTGTTTCACGAAAAGAAGAGATCATCGAAGCGGCAGAAATATTAATCAAGTATAGCGGCTACATCCGCCGCGAGCAGATCATCGCCGACAAGATAAACCGCCTGGAAAATATCCATATCAAAGGCAAGTTTGACTACAATGCGATCCAGTCTTTGTCTACGGAAGCCCGCCAGAAACTGACACGGATAGACCCAGACACGATAGCCCAGGCAAGCCGTATTCCGGGTATCTCCCCAAGCGACATCAATATCCTTCTGGTGATGCTGGGACGCTGAGCGTGGAATGTTCCACGTGAAACATTTACTTTAACAACAATAGCGTAAAAGACTGAAAATAGGATAGAAACAGATGCAAAAAGAAATGAACGCGACCGAGGAACATATAAAAAACATCCTTTCCGTCATACCGGAATCGCCAGGCTGCTACCAATACTTTGACGAGAAGGGAACGATCATCTATGTAGGCAAAGCAAAGAACCTGAAGCGTCGCGTTTCCTCCTATTTCAACAAAGAACACGACAGCAACAAAACACGTGTCCTGGTCAAGCAGATACGAGACATCAAATATTTTGTTGTCGACACGGAAGAGGATGCACTTCTTTTGGAGAATAACCTGATCAAGCAATATCGTCCCCGGTACAACGTGTTGCTGAAAGACGACAAAACCTATCCATCCATCGTTGTCAAGAACGAATATTTCCCGCGCGTATTCCAAACCCGGAATATCGTACGGGACGGTTCGCGCTATTACGGTCCCTACCCTTCCATCTATACGGCAAAGGTCATGCTGCAAATGCTGAAAGAACTGTATCCGCTACGTACCTGCAAATATCCTCTTACTCCCGAATCCATCGCGAAAGGACGGTATAAGGTATGCCTCGAATACCATATCAAGCGCTGCAAAGGGCCTTGTGAAGGATTGCAGACATTGGAGGAATACCAGCAAAACATTTCCGAAATAAAGGAAATCCTACGCGGGAATATCTCGCAAATAAGCAAACATCTGTATGAAGAGATGCAGAAACTGGCAGGAGAATTGCGGTTCGAAGAAGCACAGAAGATCAAAGAAAAGTATGAAGTCATCGAGAATTACCGCTCCAAATCGACAGTGGTCACCCCGATGCTCCACAATATAGACGTATTCTCGTTGGCCGAAAACGAGAATTCCGCCTACATCAATTACCTGCATATCGGCAACGGGGCGATCGTGCAAGCCTATACGTTCGAATATAAAAAGCGTTTGGACGAATCGAAAGAGGAGTTGCTCAGCTTGGGGATCATCGAAATGCGCAACCGCTTTAAAAGCACTGCACGCGAAATCATCGTTCCTTTTCCGTTGGATATAGAACTGGAAAATGTTTCGATCACCGTTCCGCAGCGCGGAGATAAAAAGAAGCTGGTGGAATTATCGGAAATGAACGTGAAGCAGTATAAGGTCGACAAGCTGAAACAAGCGGAGAAACTGAACCCGGAGCAACGCAGCACACGTCTTTTAAAAGAGATACAGGAGACGCTTCATCTCCCCAAATTACCGGTTCATATCGAGTGTTTCGACAATTCCAATATACAGGGAAGCGACGCGGTAGCTGCGTGTGTCGTCTTCAAAATGGCGAAACCATCGAAAAAAGATTACCGGAAATACAACATCAAAACGGTTGTCGGCCCGGACGACTATGCCTCCATGAAAGAGGTCGTACGTCGCCGCTACCAGCGTGCCATCGTCGAAGAGACTCCCCTGCCCGACCTGATCATCACCGACGGTGGAAAGGGGCAAATGGAAGTCGTACGCGAAGTGATCCAGGACGAACTGCACTTGGATATTCCGATTGCCGGGCTGGCAAAAGACGGGAAACACCGGACTTCGGAACTCCTGTTCGGCTTCCCTCCCGAAACGATCGGCATGCCGATACAAAGTTTCATGTTCAAATTCTTCACGCAAATACAAGACGAGGTGCATCGTTTCGCCATCACTTTCCATAAGGATAAGCGCAGCAAAAGCCAGACAAAATCCGAATTGGATACGATAAAAGGGATCGGAGAAAAGACAAAAGTATTACTTTTACGTCATTTTAAGAGCGTAAAACGAATACGTGAAGCCGGCTTCGACGAACTGAAAGAGGTAATCGGAGAAGCCAAAACAAAAGCATTATTAAATGGTTTAAAATAAAGATATGAGAACATTGATACAACGGGTACAGCATGCCTCCGTAACCATAGACGGACAGCTGAAATCCAAAATCGGGAAAGGTCTGCTCGTACTGGTCGGTATTGAAGACCGCGACACGCAGGAAGATATCGAATGGTTGTGCAAGAAGATTGCCAACCTGCGCATCTTTGACGATGAAAACGGCGTTATGAACCGTTCTGTCGTCGAAACGGAAGGCGAAGTGATGGTGGTCAGCCAGTTTACCCTGCACGCCTCCACAAAGAAGGGAAACCGCCCTTCCTATATCCATGCCTCCAAACCGGACATAGCCATTCCGATGTACGAGGCTTTTTGCGCCGAGATGGGCTTGCAGATCGGAAAGGAAGTGCAGACCGGCACGTTCGGCGCCGACATGAAAGTGGAACTGGTGAACGACGGTCCTGTCACGATCTGGATCGACTCACAAAACAAAGAATGAAAAGATATGGCAGAAATTACGCTTAAACAGGCACAGGAGCAGGTGGACAGCTGGATCAAAACGTATGGTGTCCGCTACTTCAACGAACTGACGAATATGACCATTCTGACCGAAGAAGTCGGCGAACTGGCCCGCATCATGGCCCGCACATATGGTGAACAATCTTTCAAGGAGAGCGACAAACACCGCGATTTAGGCGATGAAATGGCCGATGTCCTATGGGTATTGCTTTGCCTTGCCAACCAGACAGGCGTCGACCTGACGGCTGCTTTCGAAAAGAACCTGCAAAAGAAAACGAACCGGGATAAAGAACGACATATAAACAATAAAAAACTATAAGATTATGGTACACGATCACGAATGTGGATGCGGACATCACCATCATGATGAAGACACCGAACATCTCCACACCAATAAATACCAGCAAGCATTCGCCAAATTCGAGGCGGCCGGCACAACGGAAGAAGTGACCGGACGGGTAAAAACACTGCTCGGAAAACATGGGAACGACAACTTCACTCCCGACGTTTTGAAGCAGATTCACGGTTTCATCGACCTGACTTCCCTCACCAGTATCGACACGAAAGAGAGCATCTGGAAACTGGTCGACAAGGTGAACGATTTCGAAGGAACCCGCCCCGACGTACCCAACGTTGCCGCCATCTGCACCTATCCCCTGTTTGTTGAGACGGTAAAAGAGGCCCTCTCCGCACAGGAGGTAAAGATTGCGTCCGTAGCAGGCGGTTTCCCTTCCTCGCAGACCTTCATGGAAATAAAGATTGCCGAGACAGCGATGGCCGTCATGCAGGGAGCCGATGAAATCGACGTTGTCATGAACTTAGGCTATTTCCTCGAAGAAAATTATGACGAACTTAGCGAAGAAATTCAAGAGATCAAAGAAAGCTGCCGTGATGCCAAACTGAAGGTCATCCTTGAGACAGGTGCTCTCCAGACTCCCGAAAGCATTCAGAAGGCGGCTGTCCTCGCAGTCTATTCCGGTGCGGACTTCATCAAGACATCGACAGGGAAAGGTTATCCGGGAGCCACTCCGGAAGCCGTTTACACGATGTGCCAAGTCTTGAAAAAGTACCATTCCATCACGGGAAAGCGTGTCGGTATTAAAGTTGCAGGCGGTGTCCGCACGGCAGAAGAGGCTGTCCGCTACTATACCATCATCAAGGAAGTATTAGGAAACGATTGGTTGAATAAAGACCTGTTCCGCATAGGAGCCAGCAGTTTGGTGGAAGACATCGAACACCGTCTGGGAAAATAAGAAGAAAAGCAACGGGATATTTCTCACAAACCCATAGTCTTTTCTTCCAAAGATAACGACATAAATTCGGCTACACCCGGATGTTCCCACCTGCTACACCCGGATCTACCTTAAACGAACACCCGGATGCAGGGATCGCCTACATCCGGGTGTCGTCGTGTTTATATAAGCAGTTTATTCATCTTTCTCTGTATCTTCCGGAAGTTTTTCCAAGGTGCTATGCGCATTCAAGGGAGAGACAACAGAACGTCCCAACTGACTTTCCAATTGCTGCCTGGCCACTTTGGCGACCTTGCCGCCTTCCATCGCTACAGAGGCGTTTTCATCGAAATTTTGAGGGTTCTTTACTTGCGAAAGTTCCGTTGTAGAAGCTTCGGCAAGCATATTCAAGATTAACTCCGTATTAGTCATATTATCCCGGAGGTTTTCTTTCTTAAGCCCCTTATACGCCTTATATTCTTTCGTTGTCTTATCAGACCAAGTCTTTGTGATAATATCGGTCAAAGAAGCGAACTGTACCCCTTCTTCCATTCCACAACGCTTCCATTCGTCCGTCAGGTTCTTACGGATCTCAATGCTTTTTAATCGTTGATTGATCCAGCTGTCAGAGTATCCCAAACGTTTATATTCCCACATAGCACGATCTATCGTCAATTCAGGATCCTGCAATTCAGCGATTCTTTCACTTGCAATCTGCGCCATCCAGCTTTTGAAAGGTTCGGCTTTGGGAGAAGGGACGGATTGAATCAGGCGGAAAAGTTGTTCGGTATCGGCAACATCGGTAAGTCGCTTCTTTCCATCTTCGGCTACTAATTTCAACTGGTGACAATTTGTCACCGTTTCATTTCCTTCTTCTTTAAGCCGCTGTTTTAGCTTATTCCAATACTTACGTGAATCAACACTGTCGGTTAACACGCCTATTACATCTACAATAGAAAAGTACCATTTTTCCAGTTCATCGTCCCAAACGGTCCGGACTTTACGCTCTTCGAAGAGCTTAATCGCCTCTTTTTTTGTCATAGTCACTGTTTTTAAGTAATATCTGGCAAAGATACTGACAATAAAGCAGCAAACCTAACTTTCCCTCGGCATATTTATCAAATTGATTTTCAACCTATAACGTATTAAACGAAAAGAAAAGTGTGATAGAGAGTGACACAGGAGTGATAGATGAAAAGAGCATCTATCACACTCAATACATGTTGATATACAAAGGATGCAAGAAAAAAAGTGATAGAGTGACAGTAAATACGCGAAAATCTATTTACGGCGTTCTACGATGTAATCGGCAAGCAGCAGCAAACCTTCGCGTGCTTCCGATTCAGGAAGTGTCATCAAAACCTCGACCGCTTTGTCATGATATACCTGCATACGCTGTTCAGCATATTCGATTCCCCCGTTCGCTTTCGCAAAATCAATCAGCAAATCTATATTCTCTGTGGTAAAGTCTTTTTCATTTATGATATGAAGGCAATGTTCTGCCTCTTCTCTCCTACCCGTCTGCAACGCGTGCAGCAAGGGGAGCGTGACCTTTCCCTCCCGGATATCGTTGCCGGTCGGTTTGCCGATATTCGCCTCTTTGAAGTAGTCGAAGATATCATCTTTGATCTGGAAACAGTAACCTAAATATTCACCGAACTCACGGCATTTTCCCACCATCTCACCGGATGCTCCGGCAGAAATGGAACCGATCTCGGCACAAGCGGAAAGCAGCATGGCCGTCTTTTTCCGTATCACCTGCATATAGCAGGATTCGTCGATGATGCTTTCTTCGGCCGTTTCCAACTGCTTGATCTCCCCTTCCGAAAGATCGCGTCCGAGATTGGAAACAATACCTATGATTTGCAGATTACCTGTCTGGATAGAACGGATCAACGCGGTGGAAAGGACATAATCGCCCACTAAGACAGAAATGCGGTTATCGAATATGGCATTCAGGGAAGGAACCCCGCGACGCTGTTTTGTCTCGTCGATCACATCATCATGAATCAGTGTGGCAGTATGAAGCAGTTCCAACAGAACAGCCGAATTGATCGTATTATCCGTTACCTGCCCACATGCTTTAGCCGTCAAAAGTACTAATAAGGGGCGGACATGTTTTCCGCTCGCATTCAGTATCTGGTCAATAGCCGATTGCAAACGATTCGTTTCGCTTCGCAGCGAAGCAGCAAACTCATCATTAAAACGTTTAAACTCTACGGCAACCGGTTGTTCTATTTTACTTCTATCCTTCATAATTGATCCTAAGATGCGCAAAAGTAACAAAAAGTATCGAGTAAGCGAGTTTTTTCGTACATTTACCGACAATTGTCACACTAAAACGTGTTAAAAGAGATGAAGTTATTCCTCATAGATGCATATGCATTGATTTATCGGTCTTACTACGCTTTTATCAAGAACCCGCGTATCAACTCCAAAGGCATGAACACTTCGGCCATCTTCGGTTTTATCAACAGTCTGGAAGATGTCCTGAAACGTGAAAACCCGACCCATATTGCGGTAGGCTTCGACCCGAAAGGTCCGACTTTCCGCCACGAAGCCTACGAACAGTACAAGGCGCAACGGCAAGAGACGCCGGAAGATATCCGTAAGTCGGTCCCTTTCATCAAAGATATCATAGAAGCCTACAATATCCCGATACTGGAAGTTCCGCGCTATGAAGCCGACGATGTCATCGGCACGGTTGCCAAGCAAGCCGAAAAAGAAGGTTTCGAAGTTTATATGATGACACCGGACAAAGACTACGGCCAGCTGGTATCCGAACATATATTCATGTACCGCCCCCGCTTCGGCGGTGACTACGAGATTATGGGCGTACCCGAAGTACTGGGCAAATACGGCCTGACATCCGTCGACCAGGTGATCGACCTTTTAGGACTGATGGGCGACAGTTCCGACAACATCCCCGGATGTCCGGGTGTCGGTGAAAAGACCGCCCAGAAATTATTGGCCGAATTCGGAACGATCGAAAATCTTTTGGAGAATACCGACAAGCTGAAAGGCTCCCTTCAAAAGAAGGTCATGGAGAACATGGAGCAGATCCGCTTCTCCAAATTCCTGGCAACAATCAAGACGGATGTACCGATCCGGTTCGATGCCGCCAAATGCATCCGTGAAAAGATGAATGAGGAACGTCTCGTAGAGATTTACACTGAATTAGAATTCAGAACATTTATTAACAGAATGAGCGGAGAGCCGGAAAAAGTCAAAACGGAGTCCAAAACAGCACCGGCGCCAGCAAAAACCGGTACAAGAAAAAAAGCAGCTCCGGCAGGCCCGATTCAAGGCTCGCTCTTTGAAGAATTTGCGACCGAACCTACAGCTGTTCCCAAATATTCGACTCTCGCGAACTTAAAGTCCACTCCTCACACCTATCATCTTGTTGATACAGAGGAAAAAAGAATAGAATTAGGGCGGTTTTTGAACGAACAGGATTTTTTTGCTTTTGACACGGAAACAGATGGTATAGATCCATTGAAGGCCGGATTGGTCGGAATGTCGTTCGCCGTGAAGGAAAACGAGGCCTGGTACGTCCCTGTTCCGGCAGCCCGCGAAGAAGCCGACAAAGTTCTTGCCCACTTCTCCCCCGCCCTGCAGAATCCGAAATCTCTCAAGATCGGACAAAATATAAAATTCGACATCCTTGTCGTCCGCAAATATGGAATCCGGATAGCCGGCCCTCTATTCGACACGATGATCGCCCACTACCTTCTGAATCCCGAACTGCGTCACGGTATGGACTACCTCGCCGAAACATACCTTAAATATAAAACAGTACGGATCGAGGAACTGATCGGCCCGAGAGGAAGGAAACAACTTACCATGCGTGACGTCCCGGTTGCCCAAGTAGCCGAATATGCCGCCGAGGACGCGGACATCACGCTCAAGCTGAAAAACTATTTTACCCCCTGTCTGGAAAAAGAAGGACTCGAATCGCTTTTTTATGACATCGAGATGCCTTTAATATATGTATTGGCTGAAATGGAATATACGGGAGTGACGCTTGACACCGTCGCCTTGAAACAATCGTCCGAGGAACTGACAACCGCACTCAAGAAGTTGGAGAAAGAGATCTACGAACTGGCAGGAATGAAGTTCAACATCAATTCCGCCCGGCAGGTCGGCGAAGTCCTTTTCGATCACCTCAAGATAGAAGAGAAAGCGAGGAAGACGAAGACAGGCAGCTATAGCACGAGTGAAGAAATACTGGAAAAAATGCGTTCCAAACATCCCGTCGTGGGAAAGCTGCTCGAATATCGCGGGCTGAAGAAGCTGCTCAGCACCTATATCGACGCCCTGCCCGAACTGATCAACCCGGAAACCGGCAAGATCCACACGTCCTACAACCAGGCAGTCACCTCGACCGGCCGCCTCAGTTCTACCAATCCGAACCTGCAAAACATTCCGGTACGCGATGAGTTGGGACGTGAAATCCGGAAAGCCTTTACAGCCGAAAACGAAGACTGTATTTTCTTCTCCGCCGACTATTCGCAGATCGAACTTCGCATCATGGCCCATCTGAGCCAGGATGCCCACATGATAGAAGCCTTCCGCAGCGGAGCCGACATTCATGCCGCCACAGCCGCCAAGATATACGGTATTCCGGTTGAAGAAGTCACTTCCGACATGCGCCGGAAAGCGAAAACGGCCAATTTCGGCATTATCTACGGAATCTCTGTTTTCGGGTTGGCCGAACGGCTGAGCATCCCACGCGCAGAGTCAAAAGAGTTGATCGAAGGATACTTCAAAACCTATCCAGACATCCGTGCATACATGGACGAAAGCATCGAGGTGGCGAAAGAAAAAGGATATGTAGAGACGATCTACAAGCGCAAACGTTTCCTGCCGGATATCAACTCCCATAACGCGATCGTACGGGGATATGCCGAACGAAACGCGATCAACGCTCCGATCCAGGGCAGTGCAGCCGACATCATCAAAGTTGCCATGGTTCGCATCTTCAACCGTTTCGAAACCGAAGGTCTGAGGAGCAAGATGATCCTGCAGGTACACGATGAATTGAACTTCAACGTCTACAAAGACGAATTGGAAAAAGTGAAACAAATCGTGTTGGATGAAATGGAAAATGCAATCAAACTGCAAGTTCCCTTGATCGCCGACTGCGGTGAAGGGGTAAACTGGCTGGAAGCGCATTAACAAAAACACATAAAGTTTATAAATCACAGCATTTATACACTATCTTTGTCGTGAAATTTATTGCAAGGAGTTGCAATATCACATAGTAAAACAGAAGCGTTATCATATTGTCCTTAAGCAAGAAAATCGCCAATTTTTCATCCAGCAAGGACAGTAGACAACAATTGCCTCACGTTTTTTGTATATATATACATAATATATAAACATCAAGCGTGGGCTGTTGTCTATCTGCTGGATAGGTGTTTGGCGATACCTCTTGCTTGGATAGATGGCAGTTCCCACGCTTTTATTATATTTTCCGTCTTAGGGGAACAGATGGAGCAATTGGAAAATTATGTATTTCATATTCCCAGACAATCTTCCGGCATCCGTACAAAAAGCAGCGTTCGAATTCACATCCGGACAGTTCCCCTTGTATCGTTACATAACACCGGATACAGAGATACTGAATCGGGGTATTTCAATCGCTATCCCGGATGAAGCCAGCCACATCCGTTCCATCCGCCTCACGACATCACTGAGCCATTTCACTTACTATTACCCCGAAAAAGGATATAAGATCGCGCAAGGTATCCATCTTCCCCCTTTCCGGGTTCCGGCAGTCGGAGATCTCTATGCAAACGGCGTGATCATACAGGCTGGAGCAGATTCTCCCGGTCAGCATATAGAACCCGATATAGCCCCTTATAAAGGTTCGGTAATGGAGATACGGGAACAGACACTCGATTATTTCGATGCCTTGATCTATTGCGAGTCCATTTCCGAAGGGACCTTAGACAACTGGCATCTGCCGGATATGCTCAATCTGGTATTACTGCACACCAGGCAACGGGAATTCAACATGTTCCTCGCCAAGTATCAAGGAACTTTTTTATACGACGAGGAATACTGGTGCAAAGACAACAGCGTGATCGATCTGGGAGTAGCATTCAATATGGCAAACAGCCGCCTCGATATATGCCCCAAAAAGGAAAAGCGGCAGGTTCGGGCCATACTGGATTATTAAAAGACTCAAATTCCTCTCCCGCTTATTCGCCCAAACAATATTTTCTATATCCGGTTCGCCTGTATCCGGCAACATAAATACAAAAGATTGTATATCTTTGCAGTCTGGAAACAAAGTTTGAATAAATCATAACAACAAAATAGAATGGCATTACAATGTGGCATCGTAGGACTTCCCAACGTAGGAAAGTCTACTCTTTTCAATTGCTTATCGAATGCAAAAGCACAGTCTGCTAACTTCCCGTTCTGTACGATCGAACCGAATGTCGGCGTGATCACCGTACCGGACGAACGTTTGAACAAACTGGCAGAAATCGAACATCCCCAGCGTGTTATCCCTACTACGGTGGAAATCGTAGACATCGCCGGCCTTGTAAAAGGCGCCAGCAAAGGAGAAGGGCTGGGAAATAAATTCCTTGCCAATATTCGCGAAACAGATGCAATCCTGCATGTACTGCGTTGCTTCGATGACGACAATATTGTTCATGTGGACGGCCGTGTTGATCCGGTTCGCGACAAGGAAATCATTGACACCGAATTGCAGATCAAAGACTTGGAAACCATTGACAGCCGTATTGCCAAAGTGCAGAAACAGGCTCAGACAGGCGGTGACAAGCAGGCTAAAATCGCTTATGAAGTACTTTGCAAATATAAGGAAGCACTGGAACAGGGTAAAAGTGCCCGCACCGTTTCTTTCGAGACGAAAGACGAGCAGAAGATCGCACACGATCTATTCCTGTTGACCGACAAACCGGTAATGTATGTCTGTAACGTAGATGAAGCAAGCGCAGTCAACGGTAATAAATATGTGGATGCTGTCCGCGAAGCCGTAAAAGACGAAGGAGCTGAAATATTGGTCGTAGCGGCCAAGATCGAAAGCGAGATTGCCGAATTCGACACCTACGAAGAACGCCAGATGTTCTTACAGGAGATCGGTTTGGAAGAATCCGGCGTTGCCCGTCTGATCAAGTCCGCTTACAAACTCCTGAACCTGCAAACATTCCTGACCGCCGGTCCCGACGAATGTCGTGCCTGGACTTTCCATAAAGGATGGAAAGCCCCGCAATGCGCCGGTGTGATCCATACCGACTTTGAAAAAGGCTTTATCCGCGCCGAAGTCATCAAATATGAGGATTATATTTCCTACGGTTCGGAATCTGCTGTAAAAGAAGCCGGAAAGATGAGTGTCGAGGGAAAAGAATATATCGTTCAGGACGGCGATATCATGCATTTCCGCTTTAATGTGTAATTCCCTAAAACAAAATACATTATGATTGATAAAACCAGTACAGCATTAATAGTGGCCTTGATAAGTATCTTAGGGCTTACCAGCTGCGTACGATACAACGTTGCAGAACCATTAGACCGTTTCAGCAGTCCCGAAATGGGAACTGCCGACGGTAATGAAATAACCGTGACAGCCGGATCGACCTGGTTTGCTGAAGGAGAATATGAGAACTTTATACTTACCGGGCAAGCTCTCACCAGGGAAAATGCGGAAGCGGCCTTGTTGTTCCATCATACCGACGGGAAATCAGGCTATGAGGTAGCATTCCGGAACGGAGCCATCGACGGCACACGTAAAAGCGGCAGCCTCACATCCGTACGTAACCTCTACCGTTCATTAGCTGAAGACGGGAAGTGGTTCGACTTTGAAATTGCTGTACGCGGGCATAACATAATGATTGCCATAAACGATACGGTAGTAGTATGCTATACCGAACCCGAACACCCTTATCGTACAAAAGAGTATGCCGGACGCTTGCTCAGCCACGGTTCTATTGCGTTAAAAGGTATGAGCGGTGATGTAGCCTTTCGTAACCTCAACATGACCCGCTTGAAAAAAGACGCGGTCAATGAGGCAGACACAATGCCACGGATAGACGAACAGAACGATGCTGTGATCCGTTTCCAGCAGCAAAACTTCCCCGTGATAGATTACCACGTGCATTTGAAAGGCGGCCTGACGAAGGAGATGGCGCACGCCATGTCAATGAACTACGGTATCAACTACGGTGTGGCTCCCAATGCCGGTGAGGGCGGCGTAGGCCGTATGCTTGCCGATGACAAGGAAGTGTACGAATACTACAACGAAGTAAAAGACATGCCATTCCTGCGCGGTGTGCAAGGTGAAGGCCGTAAGTGGACAGCCACCTTCTCTCAGAAGGCTTTAGGCGTATTCGATTATCTCTTTACCGACGGAATGACCATTGTGGACCATAAAGGACGTCTGTCAAGGATATACCGCCCCGAAGAGGTACACTACGACGGTGTTACCAAAGAACAATATATGGATCACTTGGTGGACCAGACCGTCAAGATCCTTACCAATGAGCCGGCCGACATCTATGCCAATCCTACCTTCCTGCCGGAAGAGTTGAATGCAGAGTATGCCAAATACTGGACCGATGAGCGTATCGACCGCGTCCTGGATGTATTGAAAAAACATAACATTGCACTCGAAATCAACGCACGCTACAAAATTCCAAGCTTCGACATCATCCGCAAAGCGAAAGAGCGTGGAATCAAGTTCACCTTTGGGACGAACAATGTCGATGCCGATTTCGGCAAACTGGAATATTGCCTGCAAGCCGTCGACGAATGCGGTCTGACAGCAGAAGATCTCTGGTTTCCGACTATGAGCGTACGCGGTACTCGCGAAGTGGTGCTGTATAATAAGTGGTAAAATCTTCTCTTTACAAATAATTTTCATTTTCAGGTGCGCTGTCTATACTTAATCAACAGCACACCTGTTGTTTTATAGATACTCCTATCACATTCTATGAAATATTAGAAAGTAACCAAACTTATCCTCTACAGCAAAGCAGGCCATCTCCTGCTGGACGAACCGTTCAACAGCCTCTCCTATTGCTGCAGAAGAAGTACGTATGCACATCACCGAAAGCGCCCGGACAAGAGGCATTATCTTGATAGACCACAATTTCAGGGTAGTGCACAAAATAGTAAACCGCACCCTGCTCCTGGATCAATGCTACCTAAAGAAAATCAAGGAAAAGAAAAAATTAATCCCTTACGGTCATTATCGTCCCGGCTAATTTTAGTATCTTTCAGCGCATATTAATTCTCAATCATTATGAAAACCTGTTGTATGATTCTCTTAGCGGCTTTCACGTCGCTCGCATCCGCCCAACAAAACGACGTAACCAGCATATTGGAAGTACTGGACGTAACAAACGGCAGGCGCACCGTAGTCAAAGAATTCCCCTACCGTGTCGAAGCTCCAAACTGGACACCCGACGGCCAGTGGCTCGTGTATAATAGCGGGGGAAAACTGTACAAACTCTCCCCCGATTCGCCCGGCGAACCTGAAATGATAAACACTGGCTTTGCCACCCGATGCAACAACGACCATGTCATAGCTGCCGACGGTAAGCAGATAGCTATCAGCCACGGGACGAAAGAAGACGGCAAATCACGCATCTATACCCTCCCGATGCAAGGAGGGACACCTCGCTTGATCACCCCGATTGCTCCTAGCTACCTACACGGATGGAGCCCGGATGGACGGCAACTTGCCTATTGTGCCGACCGGAAAGGCAATTATGACATTTACGTTATTCCAGTTGAAGGAGGAGAAGAAAGACAGCTGACGACAGCAGAAGGATTGGACGATGGTCCCGAATATTCCCCTTGCGGAGAATATATCTGGTTCAATTCCGTACGCACGGGTTTGATGCAAGTATGGAGAATGAAGAAAGACGGCTCCGAACAAACCCAGATGACGTTTGACGAAACCCGCAATTCCTGGTTTCCTCATGTCTCGCCTGACGGTAAATCCGTTATCTTTATCACTTATTATAAAGGAGATCTGGAACCGGGGCAGCATCTTCCCAATAAGAACGTTGAACTTAGGATTATGCCAGCCACAGGAGGAAAGCCAAAAACATTAGTCAAGTTATTCGGAGGACAGGGCACAATCAATGTCAATTCCTGGGCTCCGGATAGTAGGCGCGTCGCATTCGTCAGTTACCGCCTCTCCTCTCCTTCATCCAAATAAGCATTCTTGGCGGTGTCAAAACTATTCTACCCCCACGCTTAACGCACCGCCAAGCTTTTACATTATATAGAAAAACATCATTTCTAATAAAAAAAGGAATGCCGTACCGACATTCCCTACCAAACACACATTTACCTCTTATTTCATACCATATTTCTGCATTCCATATTCACCTAATATTTCAAGGCATCTGAGGCACTTTCTAAAAAACTTCTTCATAGCTTCTCTCTTTTTGTTTAAAAACGACTCATGCAAAACACACCCGCATTAGTATTGCACAATTATGTTTTACAACACAAAAATAGAGGTAAAACAGATACGTTATTCACCTCAAATGTCTATTTAACATCATTTGTACAAACAGCCGAACAATAAAAAAGCACCTTAGCCTATGATATATTTCGCATGTGGCAACTTACTCACCAGATAAGTAAATGACCATGAACAAATAAAGGTAAGAATGGTCGAAACAGGAACCAAGGCCGGAATAGGTGTTCCAATCCACTGCGCGAACATATAGGAAGGACCGACAAAGAAATAATGCACGCAATACAAGCCAAAACCACATTTGGTCAGATTGGCAAGGGCACGGCAAATAACCGGCGAAGTAATCCGTACTTTCCGTACCAACAAGAAAACGGCAGCCGTCATCAACAATGCGTTAGGCGAACAATAAGTAAAGAACAACTCCATCCCCTCCTCGCTCACGTTCGGATCGGATGTCATATAGCGAAAGCCGGCTAATGTAATAAAATAGCCAACTAAAAACAGCGGAACCGTCACCGAGAAAGTCTTGCCAAGCGACCAATCCGTTCTTTTCCCTAAATAATGTCCTAACAGCAAATAGCCGTTGAAACCGGCAAAATAATAAAATAGACCGAATGAATTCCATGAGCAGGTTCCGAACTGGTAATGCGAAACAAACTCCGTCAGATAAGGGATAAACAACGAAATAAACCAAAACGCCAGAAACATACGCTTCGCCTTATCCGACGCCTTTTCCACCCATGCGGAAAAGACCGGCATATACAGATAAAGTCCTATCAGCACATAGATATACCACATTGGCGTCGCATAGACCGTAAAGGTTACAGGGATCAAAGCGATCGTCTTCAACGCCTCTACAAACGAGGCCGAAGGGTTCGGTTCCCAAGGGAAAAAGTCCGTCACCAGTTCCGGGCTGCCTCCTATCCACTGGATGAACCAGGGCGCCAGATCAAACAAAACAGACCAGATCAGAAATGGAAACAACACACGTGGAATGCGTTTCTTATAAAAAGCAGAAGCCTCTTGCCTGACCGGCAACAAAAGAAATCCGGTCATCATCACAAAAAGCGGCACACTGGCACGCAGCATGGAGCCATAAACAGAACCCCAGAAATTGAACTCCGGATTGGCACGCGATTCAGGCGAAGCGTTAAACGGATCAGTGCAATGGATGGCAATCACCATCAAGATGGCGACAAGACGAAGAACATCCAGCCAGACAATATGCGGTCTGGCAGTAGTAGTTTGAACAGTGTCCATGGTAGAATAAAGATCGTTATGTATTTATTTGTTATTCTTATACTCCGACGGGATCGTGCCCGTACACTTCTGGAAAGCCCGCCGGAACGTACTGATCGAATGGAATCCGGAACGTTCGGCAATCTCCTGTATACTGGCATTCGGCTCGGCATCCATCAAGCGCTTGCTTTCCTCGATCCGGAACTGGTTGACATAATCGGAGAACGATTGTCCCAACTCCCGGTTAAACAATTGGGAAAGATAAGAACGGCTGATAGGGAAGATCCGTTGCAAATCCGTCAGGCGTAAATCTTCGCGAAGATACGGTTTTTCTCTTTCAAACCATGCACTTACTTCCTCTGCATAGCGTTTACTGAGAACCCTGTGTTCATCATCGTCATTGTCGTCCTCTTGATACGGAAGATCCCATCCGCTTTTAAAAGAATGCTCCAAAACAACTACCTTCAGAAATAGCGCCTTATAAAAGAAATAATACCAAACGAACAACAGGACTGTTTTGTCGATCACATACATCAATGGTGTATTGGTCAGCAATAAGACAAGATAGAAACCATACAGAACAATCAAAATTATCATGGTTTTCCTTAACCATTCCAAATCATATTCTTCCGGATCGGAAACATTCTCTGCTAAAAAAACATTGAAGTCTTTACTGTACCTTGCTATCAGATAAACGGGCAGAATCATATAAAACAAAGTCAGCAGAAAGACTGTCATACGAAGCAAAACATCCATATTCAAGTATTCGAAAACCTCCCTTATTGAATAGTAGGTATGAATTTCACCTCCCGACAAACGATAAGTCAGGTAAGCCAGTCCACCAAAAACAACCGGACTGATAAATAAGAAAAAACGTTTGCAGGTAAGAAACCCGGGCCGTAAGACCTCAATCACATAACAAGCAAGCGTTGCCGTTACCAAAGCACCCATAATCAATATATCCGGATGGAAAGCCTCTTTCGGTTTATGCAGGTAAAGGTTCACAGACAACCTTATGGCAGCCAGAAAAGCCCACAAAAACATACCCCACCCTAATATCCTTTTCGCCCGGTTATCACCGGCCCGGAGCAATAGGGTAGCTCCACCGAAGATACAGAATCCGATGATCTGTAAGCTTAATAAAAACTGAATTTTGTCCAACATAATATATCCCTCGTATCAAGTAAACAAATTGAAGCATTAAATAGTTGATCTGAACCATTAGTAGACAATTTGATGCCTGTAGATAATTTGCACCTCGTGGTTTTATACGATTTCATCGTGGTTTTATACCGAATGCACCCTCTACCTCTCCAAACTGACTGATCTTTGTACCTGCAATCACTTCACAAAAATAATACAAAGAATGAATAAATTACTACTATTTATGATGACGGCGGTTAGTATTTTTAGTTGCACAAACGACTACGACCCGGGACTCATTGAAAATTTAGGCATGAAAGAGCAACCTTTAAGAATAATAACAAAGGTGCTGACAACAAAGTCTCCTAATTTTATGCAAGAATTTACAAGAGGATCGGTCATCGGGTTGCATGTCGTCTCGGAAAGTACCGGCAACATCTACGATAGTAATCCGGATTACAAAAACGTGCGGGCTGAAGCCTTTCTGGTAAACAACAAGCTGAACTGGCGCCAGTCACCCGATATTTATCTGAACGAGGAACCAGTCACCGTTTATGCCTATTACCCGTATCAGTCGCAGGTTAATTTCGACCCGGAGAATATCCCGGTCCGTATATCGCCGGACGCTTCCCTGACGAAAGATTACATGTACGGGATACAGGCCAGCGGGCAACGAGCGGTCAACCAGATTTCCCCAGTCGCGTTGCTTAACATGAATCATACGCTTTCGCTCCTGAGCTTCCAACTGCGAATGACACCGGAAGCAGAAGGCTGCTTCCTACTCCATGCGATACAGATCGGAAACAAAGCCGGCGGTACAGCTCTTTGCTTCAGGGGTAAGATGAACATTAAAACCGGAAATATCGGCGGATGTGCCGGGACAAATGCCTCTACCCGACTGAAACTGAATACTCCGCGCATGTTGAAAAAGATACCGGACGAGCCGCAACAACTAATGGTAATCCCCACATCGCGTATCAGAACAGACGGAGATGTGGAAGTGCTCTTCACCATCAACGAAACGACATTCAAATATAAAATTCCCGCCAATACGAAGTGGGAAAAAGGAAAAAGATATATCTACAACCTTCTTTTCAACGGTAAAGACATCACACTCGAAAATGTAAGTACCAGCGAATGGCTTCCTGTTGAAGGGAATATGGAAAATACTATTCTGTAATGTAAGTTTTATTTTATGTTCGGTTATGTCAGGTGTAACAGCCGAATATCGCCACTCAAAAGACATATGAAAGCGCCCCGCCCATTTTATCCCTTCTCAACTTATCGCCAACAACACACCTCTATTCAAATTTAACCAGGACGGGGCCGCTTTTCATCTCACTTCTCATTTACAAAAATATTTATGCATGATGAACTTGTAACTGAATGTATCATATTCCATGCACTCGTCAAGCTACGGAACCCCCAATATGTAACTGTTTGAGCACTCACATCTCCTGATACTAGTCTCTTAAATAAACAAGGGCAGTCCATACATCGTGAACTACCCTTGTTTCATTCTATAATCAATAATATTTTCAGGAAAATAATAATTTATCTCTCACTCCGGTTTCTGCCCTTAACGCTCACCAGCTTAGGCCGGAGCAAGCCTGACGGTTAGATCTTGCCTGACGTTCCGGAAGAAGATATGCCGGTTACAGTGTTGCGATCCGATGTTTTAGAAGCGGAAGCCGTTGTTTCAGAAGCTATACTTGTAGCAGTCGCAGCAGTTCCTTCTACCTGTTTGTCGACTTCCCAATGGAACGGTTCAAAGGCAGTATTCGGGTCCACCCAAGACGGTTTTTTGGCAGCATAGATAATGAACGGAGCGGCTACCACCACGATAGCACCTATAATCAGCACGGCAAACCAAACGGTATTGTTACCTGTAGAAATTTGACTGGGCGGAATAAAACTCAGTACGAAGGCAAGCAATGAACCGCAAAAACCAAGGCCGCCGATAAACCACATCAGACCGTTGCCACTCTTACCGATACGGAACGGACGACCGGCTTTCTTCATCCGATAACGCAATGCGATTGCACCAGAGAACATCAGCATATACATAATCAGGTAAAGGATAACTGTCAACTGTGACAAAATCTGATAGAAACTTTGTACGGAAGGCATAACCACGAACAACAAGCTCAGGAATGTAACAGCCAAGCCCTGAACCAGCAGGATATTTTTCTGCACACCCAACTTATTTGTTTTCTGGAAGAACGGAGGCAGATAACCGGCTTTGCCAACGGCAAAGATACCTTTTGACGGACCGGCCACCCATGTCAATACGCCTGCCAACACGCCGAAAGCCAATGCAACTGCGATAACCGGCGACAGCCAAGAAGCATGAATAAACTTGAAATAGTTGTCAAAACCGACCAACAAACTCTGAGTCAGGTTAATGTCCTTCTGCGGGATAATGATACCTAATGCAAATGTTCCCAACACGAAGATCAACACCGTGATCAGCGCACCGATAAACACGGCCTTCGGATAATTGACGGAAGGGTTTTCGACATCTTTCACATGAATACCGCCCATTTCCATACCGGCATAAAAAAGGAAGATACTGGAAGCAAGCACCAGGTTATCGAACTTCGTAAAGTCGGGGAAGAAATTGCTGTGGAAGTCCATGTTGGAATGACCGCCGGAAGCCAGGTACACGATACCTAAGATAATCAACAAGGCAGCAGGGATGATCGTACCGACGATGCCACCCACTTTAGCCACTTTACCTACCCAGCTCAAACCTTTCAAAGAGATAAACGTAGCGAGCCAGTAAATAATCAATACGACAACCAGCGTATACATTTTATTTGAAGCCAGCGTCATATCGTGCGCATCATTCATCCCGATAAAGGCGATGGATACAGCACCGAAAGTTAACACGGTCGGATACCAGATCGTACTTTCGATCCATTGCACCCAGATAGCCAGGAAGCCCCATTTCTTACCATAGGCTTCTCCTACCCATCGGAACACCCCGCCCTGTTTATCCTGGAACATGGCAGCCAACTCAGCTGCTACCAACGAGGTAGGAATTAAGAACACGATTGCCGCAAACAGATAATAAAAGGCTGAACTCAGTCCATACACAGCCTCAGCAGGCAACCCGCGGAGCGAGACGACTGCCGTGACATTCATAATCGCAAGAGTAAATACTCCAAGTTTTACTGCTTTTCCAATATTTGCCATGAATTTTACTATTAAAATGTGAATTTTGTTTTGTTTAGTTTTACTTGTATTGACAGTATAACAACTCCTTTTTGTGTTAGTTTGTCAACAGGATGTCAAACTTGGTTAATTAACAGACAAGTGTTAAAAACAAAAGGTGTCATTTTGCTGTTTCATCGGATAAAATGTAAATGATGATTTACAAAATAAATACTAAATATTTAAAGACAATGAGAACTGCATTCAATGACTTTTTTTATGAAAAGCGAGGCATTTACGGAGTGCTTCATGTGATGATATTGCTACTCTCGCTTTTCCTGATTGTGGATATTTCGATCGACACGTTCAACAACATACCGTTCATCTCTCAGACTTCGTATCTGAAAACGCAGTTCTGGATCTGCATGTTCTTCATCGCCGATTTCATATTGGAGTTTTTCCTGTCAAAAGATAAAATTCATTATTTGCAAACCCATTTCCTCTTCCTGCTGGTTTCGATCCCTTATCTTAATATTATCAATTACTACGATTTAACCTTCTCGGCCGAAGTGACCTATTTCCTACGTTTCATCCCGCTCGTACGCAGCGGATGGGCACTGGCGATCGTCGTCGGCTGGCTAACTTCGAACCGGGCCTCCGGACTCTTCGTCTCCTACCTGACGATGTTGCTGGCAATGGTCTATTTCTCCAGCCTGATCTTTTTCGTGATCGAACAGAAGGTGAACCCTGAAGTAAAGGATTACAGCGACGCCCTCTGGTGGGCTTTCATGGACGTGACGACTGTCGGTTCGAACATCATCGCGATCACGCCTACAGGGCGTATCTTGTCGGTCCTGCTGGCCGCTCTCGGCATGATGATGTTCCCGATCTTCACGGTCTATGTCACGAGCCTAGTACAATCGGCAAACAAGAAAAAAGAAGATTATTATAATCAAACGCATCCCGTCTCCTCCGGACAAGCATCAGAAGCCAAACCGGCCGGTTCCACTCAAACAGACAAATAAATTCAAGACTACTTATTGTAAAAAACAAGTTATTTAACAATTGGCAGGTCTGGCGATGAAAGAATTCAAATATTCTTCTTTTTGAATATAAAACGTACTTTTCCCATTTATTTGCCGATCTATTACCATGAAGACGGTCGTCATCGCCAAAATACTGCGCAACTCACGGAGAAAGACCAGAAAAAACTTTCTCCATAAATGATAAATGACAAACGCTCCGACCTTGCCCGCAAATATTCGATTCTCCGGGAGTTGAGCTTTATCACATTTCTTTGTTTTTCCTACTCAGGCTGACAAAACAGAAGCAATAACCGGACAAGTTGCCTATCACATACTTTCTGTTGTCAAACAAAAACCGTCAGGCCGAACAAAATGCAAGATTAAAATGAACTGGAATTTCAAATGAAAAACTATTCCCGCAAAAAACAAGCCTCCCGTCTCCCTATTATTTCAGGGGAGTGGAGGCTCGTCAACTAAAAGAATAAACCGTTTTAACCGGTGATTGTAAACCGGGTACTGCCAAAAATGGAGAGCCCCAGTTTATTCATTATATATTTGATCGCCAATTGTGCTTTCACCGAATTGCCGGAGCTATCCAATGGAGGCGCAAAGGCGGAGATTCCGAAGTGTCCGGGCATGATCCCCATGACACCGCCGCCAACACCCGTTTTGGCAGGAATACCGGAAGTGTACAACCAGTCTCCCGTACGTTCATAGAAACCGACCGTAGCCACTAAGGATGTGATTTTAGGCGACAAAGAAGCGTCAAAGATAAGTTTCTTTGTAACCGGGTTCACGCCATCGTTGGCAATCGTTGCTGCGGCGATGGAAAGTTGTTCGGCTGTGATACCCAACGAACACTGGCGAGTATACAGGTCGAGCGACATATCCGGATCGTCATAGATACGGTTGTAATTCTTCAGTAACCAGGCGATAGAACGGTTATTGAAGTTGGTGGCAGTCTCTGACTTGTACAGTTCATCGATCAGTTGCGGAGCACTCCCGCAAAGGTCGGTGATGTTGGAAACGATGGCTTCCCACTTCTTGTCGGAACTACCGACCGGTTGCACCATACTGCAAGCCGTGATCGCTCCGGCGTTTACCAGTGGAGTGGAAGGATGGTCATTTTCCAACAAGATCGCCATGATGGAGTTGAAAGGAAGACCGGTGGCATCGGCACCGATCATCTTCAGCACTTTCTCGGCTCCGTACTGGCGAAGTGCCAGGATAGCCGTATGTACTTTCGAAACGGATTCGATCCCGAAACAGTAGGAAGAGTCCCCTAACGTAATGGTTCTGCCATCCAACAAGCAGATACTGATACCGAACAAGTTCTTGTCAATATTAGCCAGATAAGGGATGTAATCAGCATTCTTGCCACCCGTATTATCCTTGAACTGCTCGTAAGCCTCCTGTGCCGCTTCTTTTATCTGTGAAACGGAAATTGTTTTACTCATGATCATTTCTTTTTATGGGGCATACCCGTATGAGTAAACACAGAACCTTTCACTTCCTGATTCTTATCCTGTGCGATACGGGTAGGAGTCGGATATTCCAGTTTTTCAAGTTCCGCAACAGCTCCTGTGATATCATTCAGCAACTGGTCAGCCATGTCGCGACTAAATCCCTGACGGGCAACGATACGCATCACGACATGGTTTTCAAGATTGTTTGGCAATGTGTAGGCAGGAACCATCCAACCGCTTTGTTTCAGTTTATCCTGCAGGTCGTACAGGGTCCATTTCGCTTTTTTCGCATAGTCCGGTTTCAGATACCAGATAAACAACGGGTTCACGACTTCGTTGCTGTAGTTCACGAACGGAGCCATCTTACCGATCTGATCATGTAAGTATTGGGTAACCGCCATACTGTTTTCCTGAACTGCTTTATACCCTTCGAACCCGAGACGGATAAATTGGTAATATTGTCCGAGGATCTGGGCGGCAGGACGGGAGAAATTCAGACCTACCTGTGTGATATTGGCTCCCAAATAATTTACACTGAATGACATGGAGTCGGGCAAATATGACTTGTCTTTCCAGACAACCCAACCCAGGCCCGGATAAACCAGACCGAACTTATGCCCGGACGTACTGATGGAAAGAACCCATTTCAAACGGAAGTCCCACTTTAATTCCGGTTTCAGGAATGGGAGGATAAAACCGCCGGAAGCAGCATCCACGTGAATTGGAATATCGTAGCCGGTCTTTGCATTGTAGGCATCGAGTGCCTTATCCAAAGCCTCCACATCATCGTTCAGACCTGTCCATGTAACCCCTTGGATCGGCACGATACAGATTGTATTTTCATCACACATCTTCAATGCTTCTTCGGGATCGAGCGTAGTCTTCTCCAATGTCAGAGGCACCTGGCGCATTTCGATCTGCCAAAGCTGGGCGAATTTTTCCCATACAACCTGAAATCCGGTAGAAATAACGAAGTTCGGCTTGTCCACAGGCTTACCGGCGGCTTGCCTTTTCTTACGCCAGCGCAACCAAGCTGCGACACCTCCCAACATACATGCTTCGGACGAACCGATAGCCAATGCACCGGCTTTCCATTTTGCCTGTTCGGGAGTATTCCACAAATTCGCTACGATGTTGATACATTTGGCGTTCATGACGGCAATACGCGGATATTCCGTTTCATCGATATAGTTGATGTTGATCGCCTCGTTCATAAGTTTGGTTGCATAGTCGTCCATATAGGTAGTTACGAATGTCGCCAGGTTCAAGCGGGGCTGTGTCTGTGCAAACGTTTCGTCTTTAACCATCTGATACGCGATTTCCGGGGTGGTAGGACCATCAGGGATTTTGTCTACAGGAGAGGCTTGTAGCATCTTTTCCGAGCCAAAGATTGCTGTCTTGGCATCACCTTTTCTGAAATTAGAATCTTCCATGTCTTTTTGTTTTTAATTAATAATGGCGTTATCGACTTGTTTCGGCCGATTGTATGGCAAAAACAGCTACTATCCGCAATTGTTCTGCGTTTTTCGTTAAACATACGATATTTGGGGTTTATTAAAACAATGAACTTTCACTATTCGGGATTGTTTCAATACAATAAAAAATGATGTAACGAAACGATTATGCGAATACAGACCGGACAGGGGACGATTCCTCTTATCACGCTAATAGGCATATGGTCGATATCGGCACTGAATGCACTGCCCGGCCTGGCTGTCTCCCCAATCTTAGGAAGACTTTCTGCAATCTTTCCGCATTCCACAGAACTGGACATACAGATGCTTTCATCGCTTCCTTCCCTCTTGATCATCCCTTTTATCATCCTGTCGGGCAAACTGACGGAAAAGATCAATAATGTCCTTCTGTTGCAAGTGGGACTGGTAATCTTCTCGTTGAGCGGCATCCTGTACATGCTTTCCACAAAAATGTGGCAACTGATAACAGTCAGCGCATTATTGGGGATCGGTTCCGGATTGATCGTGCCGCTTTCCACCGGTTTGATTTCCCGCTTTTTTACAGGAACATACCGTACGAAACAGTTCGGGCTCAGTTCCGCCATTACGAATATAACGTTAGTGCTGGCCACCGTTCTGACGGGGTATCTGGCAGAGGTGAACTGGCATTTGCCGTTTGTCGTCTACCTGTTTCCGCTGATCTCGATCGTTCTCTCGTTCTATCTGAAAAAGAATATTTCACCGTATCCCGGTATAGGTATAAACACCACTAGCCGGAGAACGGAAAGGCCTGCCGATAGCAGTTTCGGGAAATTCGGTATACAGATTCCCCACCTGATGCAGATCATGTCGTTCTATGGGTTGGCTACTTACTTAGTGATCATCATCAGCTTTAATCTTCCTTTCTTGATGAAAGAATATCATTTTACCAGCGGTAATTCGGGTATTATGATCTCGCTGTTTTTCTTGGCTATCATGTTGCCGGGATTTATACTGAATCAAATTGTCTCCTTCTTCGGCAAAAAGACCAAATTTGCCTGTATGGTCTCGATCTCTGTCGGAATGGCGCTTATACTCGTTTCCCGCACCGAATGGTTGATCGGGCTGGGTTGTATCTTTACCGGATTAGGCTATGGTGTCATACAACCGATAGCTTACGACAAAACGACCCGCACGGCTATTCCTGAAAAAGTGACGCTTGCACTGGCATTCGTTATGGCCATGAACTATCTGGCCATTCTTCTTTGCCCTTTCATTATAAACATACTCAAGGATATGCTCCATATCGAGACACAGCAGTTCGCTTTCATCTTCAATATGGCCATTGCCCTGATAGCTGCCGCATGGGCCTACCTGAAACAAGATTCGTTCTTGTTCGACGACCGCATCAAACAAGTATAACATAAAATCCCAAGCATCGTGAAAAATAAAATAAGAGAAGCCAATATTTACATGATTATTTCCAAAACTTTCAGCGGGTTGAATATGAATGCGTTGAAATATCTCCTACCATTATGGATAAGTCCGCTAACGGGTGTAACCCTGCGCTGTACGTTTGCCGCCCTCGCGTTTTGGATTATCGGCTTGTTCACCCAACCGGAGACTTCCACCCGCCGGGAAAAGATTCTCTTATTCCTGTTGGGGGCGCTCGGCATTTATGGCTTTATGTTCTTTTACTTGCTGGGATTGAGCAAAACGACCCCTGTATCAAGCTCCATTTTCTCCAGTTTACAACCTATCTGGGTATTCATTCTTTCTGTCATTTTCTTTAAAGAAACAATCACAAAGATGAAAATAACCGGTATTCTGATCGGATTAGGTGGCGCATTGCTCTGCATCCTGACCCAGAAAAACGATGACCTGGCTTCCGATGCCTTCACCGGAAATCTGCTTTGCCTGCTAAGTTCCATGGCTTATGCAATCTATCTGATTGCAAGCAACCGAATATTGAAGCATGTAGGAGTTATGACAATGCTGCGGTACACCTTTTCCGGTGCGGCTTTCTCCGCCATCATCGTTTCCGGATTTACAGGATTTGAAGCAACACTTTTCACGTTCCCGATCCATTGGAAACCGATGGCAGTCTTGGCATTCGTCCTGATTTTCCCGACCGTTATCAGTTACCTGTTAATACCGGTCGGACTAAAATATCTGAAAACCACACTGGTGGCCATCTATGGTTACCTGATCCTGATTGTGGCAGCCATTACCTCGCTGGCATTAGGACAAGATCGCTTCAGTTGGTCCCAATTAATAGCTGTCCTCCTGATTTGTTCGAGCGTTTATTTCGTTGAAATAGCAGAAAGTAAGGAAAAATCATAAATTTTTCTCTTTCTTTGTAACAACAGCTTTTCCGTTCCCGTCTACTTAATGAACGCTCTTCAATAGCGCGCGTTGAAGAGCCGGAACTAACGGAATAAGTAACGATTAATACATTAGAAAGATGAAAAAATACATCGCAATCCTGATCCTCATCCTATTCTGCCAAGCAGGATATAGCCAGAGCATGGACAAACTGTTCAACGACTTTGCCAAGCAAAAAAACGTAACCCACGTAACGGTCGGCCCGTTCCTGATGAAAATAAGCAGCCTGTTCACCGAGACGATGGGTGTAAAAAGCATCGAAGTCCTTTCTTTCGAGGAATGCGGCAATACCGTCAAAGACGATCTCCGCGCTGCCATCAAGAAACTGAAAGACCCGAATTACGAAACAATGGTCAATGCCAACGAAGAGGGCAACCGCACGAAAGTAATGGTACGTATTGACAAAGACATCATCCGCGAACTGGTAATCTTGACAACCGATGGAGGCGACGATGCCCTGATCCGCATCAAAGGAAAGATCAAACCATCTGACATCGAAAAAGTAATAAACGACCACAAAGATGGATGTTGAGAACTTTAAAAGGCTGTTCCTTCCCCTCCATCCCAAGCTCTTCCGGATTGCTTATGCGCTGGTCGAAAACAAGGCCGATGCCGAAGATATCCTGCAAGATGCCTACTATAAGTTGTGGAGCCGGCGGAATGAACTGACCGATATCCAAAATCCGGAAGCTTTCTGCGTGACGCTGGTCAAGAACCTCTGCCTCGATTTCCTTCGCTCACCCCGTGCTAACAGGCGCGACGCAGATGTCACCGAAGCTGTCACTCTTTCTACCGCTTCTTCACCGGACGAAGAGTTGGAAAGACAAGACAAAGTACAGCAAATCCGCCACCTGATCGACCGCCTGCCGGAAAATCAGCGGCAAGTTCTCCGGTTGAGAGGGATCGAAGACTGTTCGATGGACGAGATAGAACAGATCACCGGCCTGAGTGCCGTCAACATACGGGTGCTACTCTCCCGGGCACGAAAAATAATTCGGGAACAACTTGAAAAATATTATACATATGAATATGGACGATAAAAAGATAGATGAACTGATCAATAAAGCCCTCCAAGAGGAACAAGCTTTACCCGAAGGACTTTCCCGTAGACTGGAAAAGCAGATCGACACCTGGGCTTCCACGGAAGAAAAGAAGACCCGTTCATTGACCCGTAGACGGACTTTATATTGGTTAAGTGGAGTTGCCGCCTCCATCCTGTTGTGCATCAGCTTTTTACAATACGAATCGTCATATCAAGCTTACGACCGGCTCAGCGACACTTACACCAATCCGAAAGATGCCGCCGCCGCTGCCGAAAAGGCTTTACTCCTACTCTCGCAGAACCTCAACAAAGGCATCAGCCAGGTGGATAACGCCGGGCAGGAGATAGATAAAGTAAACAATATTTTAAACAAACATTTAAACGATTAATCTTATGAAATCCAAGAATACATTCCTGATCCTATTTCTTTGTTGCACCAGCTTGTGCTTTGCCCAGGATAAACTGTTCGAAAAATATGCCGATATGGATAATGTTACATCCGTCTTCATCTCCAAAAAAATGTTCGACATGATCCCTAATGTAGAAAGTGGTGGCCTCAACCTGATGAATCTGAAAGGGAAAATAAACAACCTCCAAATCGTCACTTCCGACAAGCAGGAAGTCCGGGACCAGATGCGAAAAGAATTCAGCAGCCTTATCAGCAAATCACATGAAGAACTGATGCGGGTCAAGGACAACGATACACGCGCCTCTTTCTACATCGTCCAGAACGGTGACCTAATCAACGAAATGATCATGCTGGCCGACACAGATTCAGACTATGTGGTCATCCGGATAACAGGCAAATTCACATTAGAGGATATACAAGAAGTGGCAAAAAGTTTTGAAAAGAAAGAATGACAAAAGAAACCCTATGTGTTACGATAGCTAAAGCATAGCTTTACCGATCCTAACACATAGGGTTATGCGAGGTAAAAAACGGGCTTATTTCCCAGTAATAATCCTTCGTATCTCACTCAGCTTATTCAACGCTTCCAGAGGTGTCAGGTTGTTGACGTCCAGGTTCTTGATCTCATCCCGCACCTGGCTGAGTACCGGATCATCCAATTGGAAGAAGCTGAGCTGATAGCCGTCTGCCGATGAAGCGATTCCTTTTACAGGCTTGCTTTTAATGCTGCCTTTGCGCTTTTCCGTAGCAATCCCCTCCTGACGGTTTTCCGTTTCCAACTGTTTCAGGATTTCGTTGGAACGCTTTACGATGCTTTTCGGCATACCCGCCATCTTGGCCACATGGATACCGAAACTGTGTTCACTGCCTCCGGGAACCAGTTTGCGCAAGAAGATCACTTTGTTATTGACCTCCTTCACCGAAACATTGTAGTTCTTGATACGCTTGAAAGAAGCCTCCATCTCGTTCAACTCATGATAATGCGTGGCAAACAATGTCTTCGCACGGGCATTGGGATGTTCGTGGATATATTCGACAATCGCCCAGGCAATAGAAATACCGTCGTATGTGCTTGTCCCACGTCCCAATTCGTCAAACAGGACAAGACTGCGGGAAGACATGTTGTTGAGGATATCCGAAGCCTCGTTCATCTCCACCATGAAAGTGGATTCTCCAACCGAAATGTTATCCGAAGCTCCCACACGTGTAAATATCTTATCCACAATCCCGATACGAGCGCATTCGGCTGGGACGAAACAACCGATCTGCGCCATCAGCGTAATCAGAGCCGTCTGGCGAAGCAAAGCGGACTTACCGGCCATGTTCGGTCCGGTGATAATGATAATCTGCTGTTTTTCATCGTCCAGATAGACATCATTGGCAATATAAGGTTCTCCTATAGGCAACTGTTTTTCAATCACCGGATGGCGGCCTGCCTTAATATCTATCACCTGCGAATCATTCACATCCGGACGGATATAGCGGTTGATTTCCGCCACTTTGGCAAACGAGAGCAGGCAATCCAGACGACCGATCAGATTTGCATTCATCTGGATAGGCGGAATATATTCGGAAAGACAAAGTACCAGTTCGTTAAAGAGACGGGCTTCCAGCGAAAGTATCTTCTCTTCCGCCCCTAATATCTTTTCTTCGTATTCTTTCAGTTCTTCGGTAATATAACGCTCGGCATTCACCAAAGTCTGTTTGCGTATCCATTCGGCAGGGACTTTGTCCTTGTAGGCGTTACGCACTTCGATATAATACCCGAAAACATTGTTGAAACCGATTTTAAGGCTCGATATGCCTGTCAGATCTATTTCCCGTGCTTGTACCTTCAAAAGATAATCTTTACCCGAATAAGCGATTGCACGCAACTCGTCAAGCTCGGCGTTCACGCCTGTCGCAATCACGCCGCCCCGGTTCAGCAAGGAAGGCGGATCGTTGTTGATCTCTTTTTCTATCCGGTCACGGATCAGGGCACAGGCATTCAACTGTTCGCCGATACGGCAAAGGCTCGGCTCATCGCTTGCCGTACAAGCTTCCTTGATCGGCTCGATGGCACGAAGGGCGACTTTCAACTGTACCACTTCGCGGGGAGAGACGCGACCGACCGCTACTTTGGAAATAATACGTTCCAAGTCGCCGATCTGTTCCAGCTTCTCTTCCAGCAGTTCTTTCACTTCGGGATGACGGAAAAAATATTCCACTACGTCCTGGCGCTCATGGATCGGTTTCACATCCTTCAAAGGGAACAATATCCAACGGCGCAACATACGCGATCCCATCGGGGAAACGGTCTTGTCCAGCACATCCAGCAAGCTCGTCCCCTCCTCGTTCATCGTGCTGACCAGCTCCAAGCTACGCACCGTAAACTTATCGAGGCGTACATAGCGGTCTTCTTCGATACGGGAAAGAGAGGTGATATGCGAAATATGGGTGTGTTGCGTCTGATCCAGATAATACAGGATGGCTCCCGAAGCTACGACTCCCAATTTCAAATGCTGGACACCGAAACCTTTCAGGTTCTTCGTTTCGAAATGTTTCAGAAGACGGTCGTTGGCAGCTTCCGAAGTAAACACCCAGTCATCCAGTTCAAAAATAAAGAACCGAGGACCGAAAGCCTCTTCAAAACGTTTACGGCTACCCCTTTCGACCAATACTTCTTTCGGTGAAAAATTATTCAGCAGTTTATCCACATAATCAACGGTTCCTTCGGCTGTCAGGAACTCGCCGGTAGAGATATCGAGAAATGCAATTCCACAGACATCCTTACCAAAATGAATGGCAGCAAGGAAGTTGTTTTCCTTATGGTTGAGTATATTGTCATTGATAGAAACACCCGGAGTTACCAATTCGGTGATACCGCGTTTCACTAATTTCTTTGTGAGTTTCGGATCTTCTAGCTGGTCGCAGATAGCTACGCGCTTACCGGCACGCACCAGTTTGGGCAGATAGCTGTCTAATGCATGATGAGGGAAACCGGCCATCTCGATCGTTTGCCCCGGTCCGTTCGCTTTTTTCGTCTGTACGATACCCAGTATTTCGGCTCCGGTCACAGCGTCTTCGCCATACATTTCGTAAAAGTCGCCTACACGGAATAACAGGATTGCATCAGGATGTTTTGCCTTTATATCGAAATACTGCTTCATTAAAGGTGTTTCCACTATCTTTGCCACTGTTCTTTTCTTTTTATCTGTTCGACTGTACAAAGGTACGATTTTTCATCTTTCAAAAAATTCACGGATTGCTTTTTCATTTATTCCTTAGAAAAAATATAACTTTGTAAGCATCCTAACAAAAAACATATATCATGAAACAGGCAATTCTAATTTCGACCGGCCTTTTGCTGACAACTCCTTTCATTCACGCAGAGAAGAATAAGGACAAGAAACCGAATGTCGTTTTTATCCTTGCAGACGATTTGGGTTATGGCGATCTAAGTTGTTACGGACAAGAAAAGTTCGAGACGCCCAACATCGATAAGCTGGCACAAAGCGGAATGCGCTTTACGCAGTGTTATTCGGGGACAACTGTCAGTGCCCCTTCCCGCTCTTGTCTGCTAACAGGCACGCACAGCGGACATACCCCTGTACGTGGCAACCTCGAACTCGATCCGGAAGGGCAGTTTCCGCTTCCCGACGATGCCCGCACCATCTTCGAAGTAATGAAAGATGCAGGATATAAGACATCCGCTTTCGGCAAATGGGGACTGGGCTATATCGGTTCAACCGGCGATCCTAAAAATCAAGGTTGCGATACTTTCTACGGATACAATTGCCAATTGCTGGCACACAGTTATTACCCCGACCACCTCTGGGACAACGACAAACGAGTGGAACTCGAAGACAACAACCTGAATGTACAGTACGGAAAAGGGACTTACTCTCAAGATCTTATTCATGGAAAGGCACTAGAATATCTGGACAATATGAATCCGGACGAACCGTTCTTCATGTGGTATCCGACCATCATTCCGCATGCGGAGCTGATCGTTCCGGAAGACAGCATCATACAGAAATTTCGCGGTATGTACCCGGAAAAGCCTTACAAAGGAACCGAACCGGGCAGCCCGGCTTTCCGCAAGGGAGGTTACTGTTCGCAGTTCCATCCACATGCAACTTTCGCCGCTATGGTCTACCGTCTGGACGTCTATGTCGGGCAGATCATCCAAAAGTTAAAAGACAAAGGTTTATATGATAACACCATCATCATCTTTGCGAGCGATAACGGCCCTCATATGGAAGGGGGCGCCGATCCCGATTTCTTCAACAGCAACGGTATTTATCGCGGATATAAACGGGATCTGTACGAAGGCGGTATCCGTGTCCCGATGATCATTTCCTGGCCCGGACATGTCCAACCGAATACGGAAACCGACTTTATGTGCTCTTTCTGGGATGTATTACCGACCTTCGAAGAAATCATCCATCCGAAAGCCAAACAGAAGGAAATGGACGGCGTCAGCATGCTTCCCCTCCTGGAAAACCGGAAAGGACAGAAGGAACATGAATTCCTGTATTTCGAATTCCAGGAACTGAACGGTCGCCAAGCCGTACGCAAAGGACCGTGGAAATTGGTCCACATGAATATCCGCGGCGACAAGCCCTATTATGAACTGTATAACTTGGCGTCCGACCCGTCGGAACGGCACAATATATTGGACCAGTATCCTGAAAAAGTAGCAGAACTGAAAAATATCATGGTCCGTGAACACAGACCGGACCCGAACTGGCCGCTATTGAAAGAGGAAAAGGTGAAATAATAGGGAAAATTTATAGAAAAGGATGTCAAAATCCAAGACAACCGCATCAAAATTTTCCAAGGTTGTGATCTACATACGAAGTTTTCTGCAAATCTTCTATCACTCTATCACTACAAAAGTTTCAGATATTGATATTCAAGTGTTATAGCAGTGATACAGGATGTTTTCCTGTATCACTGCCTGTATCACTCCTAAAACAGGACATTTTATCATATGATTGGAAACCAACATATTGCTTTCTGTTACTTTTGAAAAAGCATATAAAATAATCGAATAAACAAATGTAAAAACGAATATAATAGGTATTAAATTGGCAAAATACGGTTCTTCATTCCACAAAAGCCTTCTCTTTTTTTAGCAGAAACAAGCAGATAATTCCGTAAACACCCCCATGTTGCCATCCTTTACATCCGGGTGTAGGGAGCCGATACATCCGGGTGTAAAAGGGGGTAACATGGGGGTGTCCGGCAACTAAAGTGCCTTGCCGGACAATAAAAACCACCCGGTTTCACCTATTTTATAGCCGTTTTTACACAAAATAATCGAATGATTTGCAGGGATGGGAATCAAGTGTTTATTGTTTGTTTTATTTGTAATATACTAATATACAGATATGTATAAGCGGAATACCTGTTTCCCATCCAAGTTGCCAGTGATAGGGTTGTGATACCGTAGTGATAGAGAAAACGGGCATATATCACTAATCAAACAAGTTGAATATCAATTGGTAAAAAGGAATCAGTGATACAGTGACAGAGGAAATGGGAAAAACTTGGTTCTTCGTCACTTTCGGGGCAGTTCAAGTGTTCAAGCTAATAAGTTTATTGCCTAGCAAAGTAATGTTTGCCCTGTTGAACATTTGTCTTTTGATAGCTTTAGTTTTATTGACTGTCCTTTCCAATACTCCATTGTTCAGATAGATATCCATTGCATTTTGGACAGCCTCCTTGTCTCTCTTTATGCCTGCGGCAAATTCTCTTAAGGTCTTCAGATCACTTTTTCAAATCATGTATCGCCTTTACAGAGGCGTGGTTTTTATTTTTTCTACCTGCCACACTTCTGTTGTATTCCCTTATTTTCCATTGTCCCTCTTTGATGTCATTCCTGATTTCTTGAGTCGCACGCTCTACGTCACGATCGTCCATTATCCCCTTCCTCATACAGTCCTCTGCATCAATGAACCGTCTCAGTCTGCGCCGGTGCCTTTCGTCCCCCATATTATAAAAGGACTCCATCATGACGGACATTGGCACGTCTCAGGCAAGAGGACTGGCTGCAGACGATGTTTTGTTCATGCAGCAGATTACCGGCGATACGGGAAGTGGTCTTCAAGGATATGCTCCGGATGCGTTCCTCCACTTTCCGGGTATTTCGCGCGTGCGAAGAAGCCAGCGGGGGAGAGGGGTTCGCTGAAGACTTTTCTTTGACACGCGATATTTCTGCAGCGGAACTTACGCACATTGACCATAAGCGTAAGCGGATGCCCCGCTATTTCAAGCCCTTGCAGGGAACATAGATAATGGCCCTTCACATGATTACTAAACTGACCGCAGACCGGACAGCGGACTCCTTAATGCGTACCGGACAATGTTACATAATAAAATATGTATGGATTGTGAACTGTTCCGTTATTTAAACTATTGATTTGTAAATTTTATCAATTTGGGAATTGAGTTTCCTGACTATCTCTCTCAAATTCTATTCTGGATACTGAATTCCGAAATGGTCAATAGGGAATGTATGCATGAAAAGGCAAAAACAATTTATTTTGTAATATGCACACTGAATATACAATAGGCATTTCTCTTCCAATCTTATTTTTCATGTGGGATAATTTAAAAGAGGTATTATGTTCATTGTCTATGCCCTTGCTTATTTGAGTGATATAGAATTATGTTATGTGCAGATTAGAATTAAAATGTCTGAGAGAATATATAATATTAGAAAGTGGTATTGTTTTTAACGAGCAAAGTTAAAGTCAAGAATCATAGTTCTATGGGAACTATGTCTTTATGGATATTTCATGTCTGGGTCAAAGATATGATTTTTTTTATTTCGTTACACGTTTTTACGAGAAAAATCACATTGATCTTATTTTTAACAGTTGAATTGTAAAATTCTTAGCGATTATTGGATAATACTATCAGCGATAATCAGGCTATAAGCCTGATTATCGCTATGTCGATTGCAAAAGTTTTAAATTTATCACAGGTCATATTTTATAAAATGCCATAGTTCCCATAGGACTATGGTTGATTGTTGGTATTCCGACAAGTTATTCTAAAGAGTGATGTTATTGTAATGCAGATATAAATCTAATAATTCAAATTTATGAACAACGCTTTACTGAAAGACAATCTTGCTGCAAGAGCAGTGGATTCTCAGACGCGGAAGGTGTTTTCAAGGTCCGGTCTTATAGCTGGATTATGTTTATCTTCCCTCGTTTCTTCGTATGCTATTCCAGGTGGAGTGGATGCAACGAAAGCAAAGAATGAAAGTGTTATGATCACTCAACAGGCTAAAAGGGTGTCGGGGGTTGTAACGGATAGTGCCGGAGAACCTATACCTGGTGCTAATGTCGTGCAGAAAGAAACCACAAATGGTACAGTTACCGATATGAACGGTAAGTATACCTTGGATGTACCTAACAATGCAACTTTGGTTATTTCTTTTATTGGTTATACTACGAAAGAAATTAAAGTAGGTAGCCAGTCTGTGTTGAATGTCAGTTTAGTAGAAGAGGCAATCGGTCTGAATGAGGTGGTTGCCATTGGTTATGGTTATGTAAAGAAGAAAGACCTGACCGGTGCTGTTTCGACTGTATCGGCAGATGACATGGTGCTGGGTGGTACGGTGAGTAACGCAGCCCAGGCATTGCAAGGTAAAACGGCCGGTGTGCAGGTATCGCAAAGTTCAAAAGCACCGGGTGGTACTATTGCGGTACGTGTCCGTGGCAATAACTCAATCTCGTCTACTAACGAACCGCTTTATGTGGTGGATGGTTTCCCTTCTTCTGAAGGCTTGAATCTGAATCCGAATGATATTGAATCCATGCAAATCTTAAAGGATGCGTCGGCCACGGCTATTTATGGAGCACGTGGTGCGAATGGGGTCGTATTGATTACGACGAAACGAGGAAAAGCAGGCGAAAACAAGATTTCTTACAGTGGTTACTTGGGAACTCAGAAGGTGGATAATCCGTTTGAGTTTCTCAATGCAAAGGATTATATGAACTTGCAAAATGCATTGTATCAGGAAATTGATGGCCAAGAAGGCAACCCTAACGGAGTTTATACGCCCTCTCAATTACAGTCTACCGTAGATACCGATTGGTTGGATGTTTGTACACGCCTAGCTTTGGTACAAGATCATAATATCCAGTTCCGTGGAGGTTCTGAAAAGACAAAGGTATTGACCAGTTTAGGATATTATAAGCAAGAGGGTGTTTTGAAGAATACGGATTTTAACCGTATTTCAGGACGTGTGAATGTAGATCAAACCATTAACGATTTCATTAAAGCCGGTGCTACGATGTATGCCCACCGCGAACGTTCGAATGCTCAAACCTATAGCGGAAATATTTTGGGTGAGAACGTCATGTTGAGCGTGATGGAGTATGATCCTACGGTAAAACCTTATAATGAAGATGGTACGTATGGACGTGTTCCAGGTGGTCGTGGGGATAATCCATTGGCCAATTTGCTAGAACGTAAAAAAGAAATGGTAAATGACAAGTTCAACGGAACAGTTTTCCTTGAAGTCAATCCATTTGATGGATTTACGGCTAAGGCTACAGCCGGTGTCGAATTGTTGCATAATTTCAAAGGTTCTTATTTGCCGAAATCTACTACTTATGCAGGAGAAATAGAAGGGGGTATTGCTTCTACGTATGATTTCAGGTCAACTCGACAGGTGTTTGAAGGTATTTTAAATTATATGAAAACTTTCAACAATATACACGACTTGAATGTAATGTTGGGGTATTCGTATGAGAAGTACAGTGCGGAGTCTCGTTCGGCAAACGGAAAAGGTTTCTCTACCGACTTGTTTGAATGGAACAATTTGGGGGCAGCTTCGATTAAAGGAGTCTCTTCTTCTAAGACAGAGAATTTGTTGGCCTCATTCTTTGGTCGTGTAAATTATACGTTCAATGATAAGTATTTGGCAACGGTAACAGTTCGTCGAGATGGTTCTTCTCGGTTTGGAGCTAACAATCATTGGGGAACATTTCCTTCAGGATCTTTGGCATGGCGTGCCAGCGAAGAAGATTTTGTGAAGAATTGGGGTGTTTTCAGCAACTTGAAAGTACGTGCCGGCTATGGTGTTACTGGGAACGAACGTATTGGCGATTATGCATCGTATGCGTTGGTTTCTACCAATCATGTCACTTTAGATGGTTCAAACAATATGCCGGGTACGCATCTTAACCAAAGCAGTCCTGAAAATGCCAGTTTGAAGTGGGAAACGACAACTCAGTATAATGTCGGTTTCGATATGGGCTTTTTTAACAATCGTTTGTCTGTTACTTTAGATGGTTACTGGAAAAAAACAAAAGATTTGTTACTGAAAGTTTCCTTACCTTATTATACCGGTTTTACTTCCGGTCAGCAGAATGTTGGTGAGATATCGAATCGCGGTTTTGAATTGGATATTACTTCTCATAATTTGACTGGTGATTTCGTTTGGGACACAAAGTTTAATTTAGCACTCAACCGGAATAAGGTATTAGACTTAGGAAGTAGTGGTGACATACGTATCACTTCTTCAAAACCGATGGGAACTGTATCGGAAAATGATTATGCTATCGTACGTGAAGGAGAGCCTCTGGGCTCTTTGTATGGATGGAAGTATATAGGTGTATTGCAAGAAGGTGAATCGTATGCTGCTCAACCGAATTCAAAACCAGGTGATCCGAAATTCGAGGATGTGAATAATGATGGTAAAATCGATGCAGATGACCGTACAATTATAGGCAATGCCAATCCTGATTTGATTTTTGGTTTGACCAATAACTTTGCCTGGAAAGGATTTGACTTGTCAATTTTCTTCCAGGGATCTATTGGCAATGATCTGTTAAACATGACACGTATGAATTTGGAGTGGAAACGTACTACAGACGCATTGAATCGTTGGACACCTTCAAACAAGAATACAGATATCCCGCGTAACGGTTTCTACTATTCGCAGTATGGCGGATATGTGAACGACCATTTTATCGAAGATGCTTCATTCCTTCGTTTGAAGAATTTGACATTGGGTTATACGATTCCGTTTAAAAAGATAGTAAGTTCTTGCCGGGTTTATTTCTCAGCCGAGAACTTGTTTACAATCACAGGTTATTCCGGTTGGGATCCGGAAGTGGATACAAAAGCTAACGAGGCTGCCCAGTCAGGTGGAAGCCAACAAACGGCAAATGCTGGTGCAGGTATGGATTTCAATGCTTATCCTGCTATGCGTACTTATACGGTAGGTTTGAATATTACGTTCTAATGGAAAGGAGAATTTGAAAATGAATTGTAAGAAATATTTATTAGGTCTGGTTACGATGGGGTTGGTTACGGCTTGTACCGATCTGGATCCTGAAATATATAGTAATTTGACGACAACGAATGCTTATAGTACGGAGTCGGATATTGAAGCAGCCGTCGTGGGTTTATATTCGGATATGAATCCTTATCCGGGAGATGCTTGGTTATATTACGGGGGGTATATGATTATGATTACCGATTATGCTACCGATATAGGTTATTCTACAGCGGCTGGCGACCCGACTAAACTGAGTAATATGACGTATGATGCCAGCAACCGCTATTTCAGTAACAACTGGAGGGATATGTATAATGTGGTATCGAATGCCAATACGATTTTAGATAATGTGGATGCTGTCAATATGTCGGAAGAAAAGAAGAATCTGGTGAAGGGGCAGGCTAAATTTTTGCGTGCAATGGCTTATCGTGATTTGACAGATGCATGGGGAGCAGTTCCTTTTATCACTTCGTTGGTGAAGAATCCTTTTACAATGAATGATGCGACATTGACTCCGGTATCCGAAATTGAAGCGACATTGATTTCTGATTTGAAAGAATGTATCAACCTTTTACCTGCTAGCTGGAGTGGTCAGGATTTGGCTCGTGCCACGAGTGGAGCCGCCGCTACGTTGCTGGGAAAGATCTACTTGCGTAATCATGATTATGCGAATGCGAAAACATATATCGACATGGTGTTGAACAGTGGCCAGTATGAATTGGAAAGTGATTTCAAATATGTATGGTCGGAAAACAACAAATATGGAAAGGAAATGATTTTTGCTTTATTGCATGAAACGGGAAATAATGCTGCCGAGATTGCCTGTCACTTTGGTCCTTCGGATCATCCGGAAGTACCGGGGCGTTGGCAATATTATGGCGTATCCCTTCCGTTTTGGCGTAGTTATGACAAAGAAGATCCACGCCGTGAGTTCTTTTATTATGATTATACGGGAGATGCAAAACGGGATGATCAATCTGATTACGGTTTCCATTACATGGTTCCGGAAGAGGGGGTAACGGTTGTTCCGAATGATACGACCAAGTATATGCAAAATGTAGCTACCATGAAATATACGTACGACATGATTTCAGATGCTTATTATGATGGGCGTACGATTTGTATTTTCCGCTTGTCGGATGTGATCCTTTGTAAGGCGGAAATCGAGAATAACTTGAATGGTCCGGCTGCAGCTCTTCCTTACTTGAATCAGATTCGTGCTCGTGCCGGTGCTCCGGAATATGGAAAGCATAATCGTTTCCCAGCTCCTTCAACAAAAGAAACAATGAATGATGCTATTCTTAAAGAACGTGGTTATGAACTTGTGTTTGAATTCCAGCGTCGTGCAGACTTGATTCGTTTTGGAAAATATGAGGAAGTCGTAAATGCGCATTTAAAGAAGCTGGGTATCGCTCAGCCGACAAATGTAACTTCTAGTTTGCGGTATTTCCCGTATCCGTTGAATGATGCTCAATTGAATCCGAATTTGGCAGCAGAGAATCCTTCACGGTTGCCGAAATAAATAATCTTCAAGGGGGGGGGCTGTGTTCCTTAATTCCGACTTTTGACATGCCCCCCTTACATTTAATTAATACATAAGATCGATATGAAGCGTTTGATAGGAATTGTTGTTGCCATCTGTTTGTTGTCAGCTATTTTTATATGGATTGAAAAGAATACATTGAGATCGATAACTCTGACTTCACCTCGTAATACAGCCATGTATAATAAGGTAGATGTTTCAATAGCCAAGCCAGCTCCTGTATATATTGAATATACGGAAAAAAAGACCGGGAAGTCTTATCGGACCCGAACTTCTCCGGCGGATACGCTTCATCATTTGGATTTGTTACTTTTGAAGGCTAATACCGAATATACTTATCGAGTGGTTATCGATAACCTTTTTAAGCAAAAATCAAAAGAACTGACTTTTAAAACTCGTGAGCAGTCTTCTTGGTTGGTCAATCATTGGTTTAATGAACTACATCCGCATGACACAACGGCTTTGGGGGATGGGATGATATTAATTTGTTTTGGTCGTTTGCCTGGCTACATGGCATTGATTGACAATGAGGGTGAAGTACGTTGGGTTTGGCAGGTGGATGATATTGGAGTACGTGCAGCTTCTATTACGCCGAGAGGTACATTCCTGGCAATGCTGCGTCCGTTTGTGAAGGACGTAATAGATGATTATACGATGACTCCGGAGCAAGTACGCAACGATGAACATAAAAAACCGATGCGTCGAGGTTCGATTGGGTTTGCCGGCGGAACCGGGCTGGCGGAAGTATCTCTGACGGGCGAAACGATGTGGCGCCTAGACTTAGATAAGATAGAAAAGGAAAAGGATTATCAGGTGATTCATCATGATGTATTAATGGATAAAGACCATCATATACATACATTGTACCGTCCGAAGAAGATTGCTACAATATCCGTAAACGGTAAAATGGAGACGGATACGTTAGGGGGCGATGGCATTATGGTTATCGATACACTGGGGAATGTGTTAAAGACATGGTCTGCCTGGGATGTATGGGATATAGAGAATGATCCGTATATCGGAGAATACCGATACGATCGTTTTCATATCAATGGGCTTTGTTTTGATAGAGACGATAATTATTTATTATCGGCCCCTATTGAAGATCAGATTTGGAAGGTGGATGCCAAAAGCGGTGAACTGGTCTGGCGTTTTGGGAGGGACGGAGACTTTAGAATGGATACAACGGCTTATTTCTCTTTCCAACATTCACCTTATATTATGGAGAATGGCGATCTGATGCTTTTCGATAATGGTTTACATAATCAACGTTCCGGAGGTAAGGCTTTCCGGTTGGATGAAGAGAACCGTACGGCCCAAATAACAATCAATGCTTTATTACCTGCCGATAAATATACTTCGCGGATGGGCAATGCCTCTATTTTGCCGAATGGGAACTTACTGCAATGTAGCTCGAAGACCGGTTCGGTGATGGTTACGGATAAGGAAGGAAAGGTTCTTTGGGAAAGTGTCCTGCATTTTGCTCCTTATCGGGCAGTGTATGTTCCGGTAGAAACCTGGGATAAATATTTTAAAGAAATCAAGTAATATGGAACGTGCATCGCTATCCTATATCTTCTTTACATTCCTGAAATTGGGAGCTACGGCATTTGGCGGTTATATGTCGCTAGTGGCTATCGTACAGAAGCAGTTAGTGGAAGTAGACAAGAAACTGAAAGAAGAAGATCTGCTGGATGGGATTTTCCTGACCTCCGTACTGCCAGGACCCGTAGCCGTAAATACGATTGCCTATGTCGGGTACCATTTAAGGGGGATACCGGGGGCGGTTGTGACTTTTGCCGGAATCATTATTCCCTCGTTCTTACTGGTTATATTTCTTTCGTGGTTGTATTTCTCCTACGGAAATATACCTGCGGTAAAGAATGTGTTCAGCGGAATCACTCCGGCTATTACTGCTTTGATCGTTACGGTGGCTATCGGGATGACACGTAAGACGATCAAATTACCTGCCCAATGGGTTCTTTGCCTGCTGGCGGCTTTGTTGCTGATTTTTATCGGTGGTTTTACGGTTACTTTTCTGTTGATTATCGGTAGCGGGATAGTCGGCGGTTTCTTGTTTCGCCAGTCTGTGGGACAAGAGTTGATATCAGATGGGGAGAAGCGGACGGGTAGCAGGCAGCTGATGACTTCCGGGATTGTTCTTTTGCTATTACTCTGTATCTTACTTTGGGGAGGACAATATCCGGGTGCTCCAGAAGGTATTCAGATTGTATCGACCTTCTCCGGTATCAGCCTGACTTTGTTCGGAGGAGGATATGTTGTTATTCCGGCTTTGCATGAGTTGTTCGTGGATAACTTGAACTGGCTGACCTCGGCTGAGTTTGCCGACGGGATAGCGATAGGGCAGATCACTCCCGGACCGATATTTATTACAGCGACCTTCATCGGGTATAAAGTGGCAGGTATCACGGGGGCGTTGCTGGCAACGTTGGCGATGTTCACTCCGCCGGCTGTATTAACCGTCTTATTATCCCGTTTTGTAAAAATACTGAATCAGTCATCCGTTGTAAAAGCAGCCATGAAAGGGGTACGGGCGGCTGTTATCGGAATGATCTTTGCTTCAGCCGTTACGATCGGACAGACGATTATGCTGTCGGTTGTTTCGGTTATTATCTTCCTGGTTACATTTTTTATTTCACTAAAATACACAATCAGTCCGGTTTACCTGATCATCGGAGCAGGTGTGGCGGGCTTTATCTTATTCTAATTCTATGAATACAATACAAGGTATACAAATGATTGGAACCCAGCGATCCGGATCCAATCTGTTGCGTGTCATGCTAGATGGAATCCGGGAGATCGCTGCTCCCCATCCTCCGCATATTCTTCAGCGTTTCTTACCATTGCTTCCCAAATATGGCGATTTGACGGATCAGTCTAATTTTTATCGGTTGGCACAGGATGTGTGCGAGTTAGTCACAGTGAATCCGGTTCCCTGGGAAGGTATTACGATTCGTGCAGATGAAGTGGTAGCAGCCTGCAGGCAACAAACGTTGTATGAGTTGTTCCGGGTGATTTATGAATCAGCAGCCCGTCAGACCGGAGCTTCTTTCTGGCTATGTAAAAGCATGAAAAATATGCTGTATGCAGAAGGCATTGAATCTACCGGGATTTCTCCTTATTATATCTATCTATACCGGGACGGTCGTGATGTCGCTCTTTCGTTTAAAAAGGCTATTGTCGGAGAGAAACATATTTATGCACTGGCTGAAAATTGGAAAAAGGATCAGGAAGCTGCTCTCCGTTTGAAGGACAGGACGGCGGCCGATCATTTCTTTATGCTGAATTACGAAACACTTATTGCCAGTCCGGAAAAAATGATGCGGCAGCTTTGCAATTTCCTGCATCTTCCTTATTCTGATAGGGTGATGGATTATTATAAGAGCCGCGAGTCTGAAAATACAGCGGTTGCAGGCAAAATGTGGGCAAATGTAACCAAACCGATCCTGAAAGACAATACAAAAAAGTTTCTGCGTGAATTATCTTCCGAAGATATTGCTATCTTTGAATCCGTAGCCGGAGATCTATTGCAGCAACTGGGGTATTCCTTATATACTCCCCTTGATCTGTTAAAAGGCAGTTTCTCTGACGAGGAAATAGTGTTTTTTAATGAGGAAAACATACGTTTGAAGAATGTCTTTATCCAGCAGGCTGATCCGGCCGATCTGGCGAAAAGACGTCCGCAGGATGAATTGATCAATCGTATAAAGCAATATTAAAGATAAATACTAGTACACATGAAACAATTGCTATTTACACTTTTTTGCCTGTTTGCCTATAGTAGTTTGCAGGCACAGGCTGTACCCACAGACGAACTTTATGGGGTAGGTATATGGAATGCCGATTCATTGGGAAACCATCGGGTAATTGTCTCTGTAGATAAACCGGCCGATGCTGTATTGGCAACGATCGACTGGCGTCGCCGCGATCTGAACCCGGAAGCAAAAAATCTGATCGTTGTGGATGCTGCAACCGGTGAACGTATTACGAATGTATGCCGCTTTACTATCGACCGGGAGCGGGGAGAGGTGGTTTTCCAGCCGCAGACTGTTCCGGGAGAATATTATATCTATTATCTGAAGAATGTAATGAGCGGTAGTCCTTACTATCCGACCGTTAATTATCCGGCTTTCGAGAATACGGCTTCGGCTGACTGGGTAAAGAAAAATAAACTGTCTGGGAAGAAAGCACCTGCCCTTCCGGCGGCTAAAGTCGTACAGTTCCAGGCAATCAATGAGTTGAACAGCTTCTATCCGATGGAAGTGATCGCTACATCGAACGAGACTGCCCGATTATTAAAAGAACATCCCGGGGAGAAATATATTCTCTTTACGGAAGACCGCAAATTCCCCATCCGTATGACAACGGATATTCCTTATAAATGGATTGCTGACAATCGGCATGATTTCTTTTACGGGCAGGCGGATAAGGGAGAGTATTATGTCTTTCAGTTAGGTGTTTGGGCGGCACGTTCGAATGTAGAGAATCTGCATGTCGATTTCTCTGCCCTTACGAATAAAGCGACCGGCGAGCAGATACCAGCCTCCTCATTTACCTGTTTCAATACGGAAGGAACGGATGTGACCGGTACCGTCTTTGAAAAGAATTGCTCTGTGGATAAGGGTAAAGTGCAGGCATTATGGGTTGGAACCCAGTTGCCGGAGCATCTTTCTGCAGGTACTTATCAAGGAACAGTGACTGTCTCTGCCGCCAATGCCGAAAGCAAGACCGTACAGGTCTCTCTGAATGTTTCGGAAAATGTAATTGCCAATCATGGAGATAATGAACCTTGGCGTCATTCTCGTCTGCGTTGGCTGAACTCGCAGATCGGTTTTGATGATGAGGTGATTGCCCCTTATACGCCGCTAGTGATGAAGGATAAAACGATCAGCTGCCTGGGACGCGAGATTAAACTCTCTGACTTAGGTTTGCCGGAACATATTACCAGTTATTTCAAAGAGACTATGACGGGCATCGGTACGAATGGCCGTAGTGTATTGGCTGCTCCTATGGAACTGGCTGCCGATGGCGGTGCATGGGAAAACCTGAACTTCGAAATCACCAAACATAAACAAGGTGCAATCGCCTGGAAAGCCCTTAACCAAAACAGCCGTTTCCTGATGGACCTGGAAGGAGAGATGGAATCGGATGGAAACATAGCATATAAAGTGACATTGGTCGCCCGTGAAGATGCTTCTGTGGAGGATGTAGCGTTGCGGACACATTTAGCATCCGGTGTCGGACGTTATATGATGGGTTTGGGAGAGAAAGGCGGTTATTGTCCGAATGATCTTCGCTGGAAATGGGATGTAGAGAAAAACCAGGATGCTGTTTGGGTGGGTGATGTCAATGCCGGTATCCAGATCCGCCTGTATGATAATAAATACGAACGTCCGCTGAATACCAATTTCTATCATCAGAAACCGTTGCACATGCCGGTATCCTGGTGTAATGCCGGAAATGGAGGTATCGATATTCATAATGCTGCCGATGGAACACGTATTAATGCTTATTCCGGTAAGCGCAGCGTGAAAAAAGGAGACCGGCTGTATTATTATTTCAACCTGGCGTTGACTCCGTTCCGTCCGATTGATACGGATAAACAATGGCGCGAACGCTATCATCATAACTATGAGTTCCTGGATGGTATACAAAAGCGAGGTGCCAATGTCATCAATATCCATCATGCGAATGCTATCAATCCGTTCATCAACTATCCGTTCCTGCGTACCAAAGAGATGAAAGCGTACATCGATGGTGCTCACGCCCGCGACATGAAGGTGAAAATTTACAATACCGTTCGTGAGTTGTCCAACAGCTGTGTGGAAATGTTTGCTTTGCGTAGTCTGGGGAACGAGATCTTCTCGGAAGGTCCCGGTGGCGGCTTCTCCTGGTTACAGGAACATTTGGACCAGAATTATATCGGCGCCTGGTTTGTACCCGGACTGAAAGATGCAGCGATTGTGAACAGTGGCATTTCCCGCTGGCATAACTATTATCTGGAAGGTCTCGACTGGCTGATGAAGAACGTCGGTATCGACGGGCTGTATATCGATGACCTGGCTTTCGACCGGATGACGATGAAACGTATCCGCAAAGTGATGAACCGTACGAATCCGGGAGCTATGATCGACCTGCATTCTGCCAATCAGTATAACCCGAAAGACGGTTTTGCCAATAGTGCCAATCTGTATCTGGAACATTTCCCCTACCTCGACCGTCTGTGGTTCGGTGAATACTTCAATTATGATTTCCCGCCGGAGTTCTGGCTGGTTGAAGTTTCCGGTATTCCTTATGGTTTGATGGGCGAGATGCTGGAAGGAGGCGGTAATCCGTGGCGCGGCATGCTGTATGGCATGACAGGACGTAGTCCTCGTGTGGATAACGGACCGCTGTGGAAACTGTGGGATTCTTTCGGTATGCAGAATAGTGAAATGATCGGTTACTGGGTGAAAGACAATCCGGTGAAGACGGGTAGCGAAAAGACGTTAGCGACCGTTTACAGCCACATGGGTGATAAAGCACTGATCTCATTGGCTACCTGGGAAGATACGGATGCCAAAGTGAAGCTTTCCATCGACTGGGCTAAACTGGGTCTCGATCCTTCGAAAGTGACATTGCATGCCCCGGCTATCGAGAATTTCCAACAGGAAACAACCTGGAAACCCGGCGATGAGATTGTTGTTCCGAAAGGGAAGGGCTTGTTAATTATTGCAAAATAACCTCTTCCGATATAGTATAATTTACCGGAAATGTACTCTTTAATCGTATATAAGGAGGATTAAACTCCTTATATACATTATTGTCCATATAAATGAATTACCATGAAAAAGATGCTCATCCTTCTTTGTGCAACCTCTTTGTTGCAACCCTTGTTTGCACAGCAAGCGACTGTAACCGAGACAGTAGAGACAGTTAAAACCTATCCTTTCTCTGATCCTGATCCGGTGGCTGATCCCTCCGATCTGTTTTATCCTTATTTCCGTTTTGATGGTTTTTCTGCTAAAGGAACCGACCGGCAATGGAAAGTAGTCTCTCTTGAAAATGATTATATCAAACTGACCCTCTTCCCCGAGATAGGTGGAAAGATCTGGGGAGCCGTAGATAAAACGACGGGTAAGGAGTTTATCTACAACAACCACGTCGTGAAATTCCGTGATATTGCGATGCGTGGTCCGTGGACATCAGGCGGTATCGAGTTCAACTTCGGTATCATCGGTCATGCACCGACTTCCAGTACGCCGGTCGACTATGTGACCCGACAGAAACCGGATGGAAGCGTGAGTTGTTATGTATCTTCCTATGAACTGGTTACCCGGACACTGTGGACTGTGGAGGTGAATCTTCCGAAAGATAAGGCTTACTTTACGACGACAACGACCTGGCATAACAGTTCATCCATTGACCAGCCTTACTATCAATGGATGAATGCCGGCTACCCGGCAGCGGGGAATGTCGAGTTCTGCTATCCCGGAACCAATTATATCGGACACGGAGGCGAACTCCATTCGTTTCCTTTGGATGAACAGGGCCGGGATATCTCCTGGTATGAAAAGAACGACTTCGGTAATTCCAAATCGTATCATATTGTAGGGAAGTATAACGATTTCTACGGTGCTTACTGGCACGACAACGATTTCGGCTCTATCCATCATGCGGATTATGACGAGAAACTGGGAATGAAAATTTTCCTTTGGGGACTTTCCCGGGAGGGAGGTATCTGGGAAGATTTGTTGACGGATACGAACGGGCAGTATATCGAACTGCAATCGGGTCGCATGTATAACCAGCCGGCTTCCAATAGTAGCTTAACTCCTTATAAACATACGGCATTCGGTCCGCAGGCGACCGACAGGTGGACTGAGTACTGGTTTCCGGTAAAAGGAATAAAAGGAGTCTCAAAGGCGAGCCGTATCGGAGCGCTTAACGTGTTGAGGGAAGATGGCTTTCTGAAGTTATATTTCTCTCCTTTGCAGAAATTATCTACAACCATAAAACTCTATGAAGGAGAAAAGGAAATGAACTCCATCCCGTTGAACTGCGGTGTACTGGAAACCTGGAAAGATTCTATCCCATTGAATAAGGCTGTTGCCGCCGGTCGACTGAAAGTCGTGGTAGGCGAAGACTTGCTGGTGTATTCGGAAGTACCTTCGGATAACATCACCAGTCGCCCGAAACAACTGCCTGCCGATTTTGACTGGAGTTCGGCATATGGTCTTTATACGCAGGGAGAGCAATGGATGAATCAGAAAGTACTCGACAAGGCAGAAAAGTTTTTACTGGCTTCCCTCGAAAAAGATCCTTATTTCGTGCCTGCACTGACTGATCTGGCTTCCCTCTATTATCGTCAGGGACGTTATGACGAAGCGCTTGCCCGTTGTGAAACAGCGTTAAGCATTAACACGTACGATGGAGATGTCAACTATCTGTATGGATTATGCAACATGGCATTGGGAAATCATACGGATGCCAAAGACGGCTTTTCTGTAGCTTCTTATTCTCCGGGAGTCCGTAGTGCAGCCTATGAGAAATTAGCTGAAATGTACCTGATGGATAGGAACTGGACAAAGGCTGAACATTATGCCTTGAGAAGTAAAGAGTTCAATCAAATGAATCTGAGTGCTGACCATGTTTTAATGGTGGTTTATCGTAAGACGAACCAGCCGGAGAAAGCTAAAGCGCTTATCGATCCGTTGCTGGAAGACCTCCCGCTGTATCATGCAGCACGTTTTGAACAGCTCTACCAGGGGGAAGGCTCCGGTCATCCTATCGATGATCTTCAGTCGTTGATTCGCAACGAACTACCTTTCGAAACCTATATGGAACTGGCTGAATGGTATGAATCGGTCGGTTGCACAGAAGAAGCATTGTCTCTCCTGTCATGTGCAGGTAACTATCCGATTGCTCTTTACAAACAGGCTTATTTATTGCATCAGGCTGGCAACGACGATGAAAGCCGCGGAATGTTGCAACGCGCCGGAGCTCTCTCTCCGGCAATGGTATTTCCTTTCCGTCCTTCTTCTTTAAAAGCGTTGGAATGGGCGAAGACGGTACAGCCGGACTGGAAGATCGATTATTATGAAGCTTTGATCCGGTGGGCTAACCAGGATAAGGCAAAGGCGTTGGAGCTGCTGGAGAATTGTGGTGAAGCCGACTATGCACCATTCTATTTAAGCCGTGCCTCTTTAAAAGAGGGCGAATCCCGGTTGGCTGACCTGTTGAAAGCAGAGCAGATCGAGATGTCATGGCGTACCGGATTTGCTTTGATCAACCACTATGTCGCCAATAACCAGTGGCAGAAAGCTGTTGAGACAGGAAAGAAGTATACGAAGAAGTATCCGTCGAACTATTATATTGGTTTGAAATATGCAAAGGCTTTATGTGAGACAGGCCAGTATCAACCTTGTATCTCTCTGTTGAGCCGGATGCAGGTTCTTCCGAATGAAGGTTCGTATGCAGGACGCGCTGTTTATCGCGAGGCTAATTTGTACCGGGCAATGGAACAACTGAGCCATAAGAATTATAAACAGGTAGTGAAGAGTGTGGAGACATCAAAAGAATGGCCGGAGAATTTGGGTGTCGGAAAACCATACGACAATATGATTGACAACCGTCTGGAGGATTATTTGGAAGCAAAAGCAGCGGCAGGGCAGGGAGATAGCCGAAAAACATCTGCTTTATTAGCTGCCGTAGCCGACTATACGATATCCCGTTCTCATTTTGAGTCTGGTAATCTGTTAAGTGCATTGGCTTTGCGCGAGTCAGGAAAAGTGCAGGAAGCAGATCATATGGTAGCTGCCTGGAGCACAGATTTCCCTGAAAATCGTGTAGTCCAATGGTGTACGGCTATTTATCGGGGAGAAAAAGAAAAGGCTGTGGGAATGCTTCAGTCGCGTAATGACCAAACGAATACGACACCCTGGGAGGCATCTTTCCGTGATTCTAATTTCGATTTGATCGTTCGTTTGTTTTCAACAGAACAGTGATATTTATATGATGGTCGTATAGAAATTGAATTAAATGAATATCATGTATAAAATAATTAATACATTATTTACTCTGCTGTTGATCTTGCCGGTAATGGGACAAACGTCTGATCTCAACAATTCTTTTAGGATAACAGCAAATCGTGAAGATGGTCGTTTCTCAAGTTCAAGAGGAGCTGTCCAATATATGTTGAAGCAGAAACCTGCGTTTACTTTCAATCCGGCATTTACGGCGACGGAGTTTAAGAAATGGCAGTTGGGCTTGTGTTCCACTATGAAAGAATTGATACGTTTTCCGGAGGTGAAAGACCAGCCCGCCCCAGTACGTATCAAAATGGTACAGAGGGATGGCTATCGGGTGGAGAAATGGGAGTCTTATCCGTTGCCAGGAAGTGTTGTTCCTTATCTGGTATTGATACCTAACGGGATCGATACTACTCAGGATAAGGTGCCTTCTGTGCTTTGTATACCGGGTTTTGGTGGCAGTAAAGAGGAACTGGCGGGTGAGACGGAGGGTGATTACGGTTTGACATCGTTGCCTGTTAAGCCGGTACGAAAGAATGCGATGGCTTTGCGTTATGTAAAGAAAGGTCTGGTTGCGGTTGCTGTAGATAACCCGTCGTGCGGCGAGCTTTCTGACAACGGGTATTTCGATTATCTCAATACTTCGCGTATCTTATTGGAAGTGGGATGGAGCTATCTAGGGCTGACTGCTTGGCAAGACTGGAATATTCTGAACTGGATGAAAGCACAGAGCTATATAGATAAAGAACGAGTCATTATCAGTGGCTTTTCTTTGGGGACCGAGCCGTTGATGGTCTTAGGAGTTTTGGATCCGTCTATCTATGCCTTTGTATATAACGATTTTCTGTGTCGTACACTTGAACGGATTTTGGTGATGACAAAACCAGATGAGAAGGGGAGGCGACCTTTTCCGAATTCTATCGAGCATTTGATACCTGGTTTCTTGACACAGTTTGATTTTCCTGATTTGGTCGCTGCCTTGGCTCCCCGCCCTGTTATTTGTACCGAAGGAGGACTTGACCGTGACTTTGAGCTGATAAAGGAAGCCTATCAGATAGTAGGTAAACCGGATAATTTTACGTTCTATCATTATAAGAAGTTTGCCAACCCGAAAGACCGACAGCAGATAGATCGAGTACCCGAGGGCATTGATCTGGATACATTCTTCCAAGTAGTTAATGTCGATCCAAAGAATCATTATTTTAAAGCAGAATTGGTGTTGCCATGGATAGACAAGGTGTTGAAATAGATTTTTTAATTTATTTTGGTTCTTCGTCACTTTCGGGGCAGCAAATATGCTAAAGGGCTTTATATATGGACTATGCCAGCATATTTGAGGGAATAAATATTCAGTGTTATAAAATGGAGTTAGGGACATTTACTGAATATCCCTAATTAATAATATGTTGTTTATGTGAATTATGCCCCCAAAAAACATATGAACAGACAGAAGCAGTTTTTGTTAAAAACGAAATATTTCTCCGAATAAAAAAACAGAGTATAAAATCCCTCCAAACAAGGCAGAAAAGCAGTCCGACATCCCTGTCACAGTTCCTTGACATCCGGATCTCCCACCTTCCAGCATCTGGATCTCAAAGCTCCGACATCCGGGTCTCAGGAAGCTTTTCAAATTGTTTTCCCAAAAAAGGCTTGATTATGTGACAAAATAAATGGCTTTAGCATATTTTCCATCTAAGGAATACTGATCTTTAATTTGATATTTGACTGATCTATAGCTATTTTTCGTTTTAAATCATGATGGTATATGATGAATAATAGTTAAAAATTAAAACCATCATACCTTAACATGTTGTTTTCAAACAATATAACTTCATTTATGATCGTATAATAGTTATTGTTCCCGAAAACTTTTATTAATAAGAAATTTCGTTCACATAGGCACGTTGGCCTTCCATATAGCTCACCCCAATCAAGTGCCCATCAAGGAAGAGAGCGATCTCCTCTATAACACATACCCTAAATCGTTCGTTATATGACGTAGACTATCAAAGGTTTCCACCGGGCTCGCAATCAAACAAACTTCTCCCTCTTTTGCAAGTTCAGAAGCCCGATCAGCATCCAGATGGTACTGGCGACCAGGAGGAAGATGCGACTTTTGATGATGATGCTTTCCCAGATGACCGGCAGGGAATTGCGGGGGATGGAGAAAGGATTGAGGAGGATATTCCAAAAAGAACGCTCAATAAGAGGCGTATTGCTGAAGATCAACAGGGCGATGCCGATGATAATCATCAAAACGGCAGTTCCGTTACCACTGCGGGTAATGGTGGAAAACATGAAGGCGAGGTTCCCGAAAAAAAGGATCGGGAACATCAGCTGAGCCGACATCTCAAGAAGGTTGACAGGATAAAGCAAGAGCGTAGCCAACCAGGAAAAGACGATCAGGATCACGAAGATCGCCACGTAGATCATCAGTAGACGGACACCCCATACCTTATATTTATAGTCGGGGATGCCGAAAAGGATTTCCAGTATCCGGCTATCCTCATCGTTCTGGATACCAAAAACAGCAGGATAGAACACCAACAGGACACAGGGGAACATCAGGAGGTTGTAGACCACCCCTTCATTGACCTCCGATCGGCTCCAAGCAATCTGGAACATGAAATAGGCAAAGAACAGAAATGCCGCCAGGAGAAACCATATGAATTTCCCGGCAAAGATAATCTTCAGGTTATATTTTACCAAGCGAGGCAAGAGATATATGAATTGTTTCAGTGTCATAATTATTTATGGTTTGAGATTTATGATTTACCATCGACGCATAAATCATAAATTTTTAAAGTTCTTTCAACAAGCAAAGATAAGCATCTTCCAAGTTCGGTTCCACTTGTACCGCTCCATCATACGGAGAGGTGGTCGAGAGGTAACGGACCCGGATACGGTCGTCTTTTTGGATATGGTTGACGATCCGGGACTTATCCAATGCCTGTTCAAATTCTGTCTTACCTATATCGAACTGCCAGACCTTTCCGGCCGCCATGCCGACCATATCAACCGGATCGCCAAAATACTTTAGGCTGCCTTTGTTGATCACGACCACCTGGCTACATGAACTGGATATGTCTTCGATGATATGAGTAGAGAAGATCACGATACGATCCTTGCTCAACTCCACCAACAGGTTTCGGAAACGGATGCGTTCGCGCGGGTCGAGTCCGGCAGTAGGTTCGTCTACCACTAAAATACGTGGCAGGTGCAACAGAATCAGAGCGATACCGATACGTTGTTTCATACCGCCGGAGAAAGAACCGATTTTCTCATCTTTACGGTCGAACATATGGACGGCGCGGAGGACATACTCCAACCGCTCACGGCGCAGCTCGGGATTGACGAGGCCCTTCAAGATCGCCTGATAATCGAGAAATTCCCAAGATGACATATTCTCGTATGTCCCGAACTCCTGTGGCAGGAAACCGATCAGGCTCTGCAGTTCCTCCCGGTAGACACGCGTATCCAGTCCGTTGATCCAGATACTGCCGTAGCTCTGTTCCAAAATGCCGCAGATGATACGCATCAGGGTGGACTTACCTGCTCCGTTCGGTCCCAAGAGGCCGAACATACCTGTACGGATCTCGAACGATACGCCTCGGAGTGCCTTGAACGGCTGCCGACGTTTCCCGATCAGCGGAATACTTTTCACCATACGGAACCACGAACGACGCAGCCCGGCGAAACGTCCTTTTACACGCTCGATATTGATTTCCTTCTCGTACAGATAGCCAGAAGTCACATAGATTGCTATGCAGAACGCCCACAACACCCCGATCGTCCCCACCAAGTTCGGATTATCCAATTTGTGGAACAGACCAAAAAGGATCAGTGGAGGAAGGCCCCAAAAGATGATCCGGTTAACGTATTTCACCGTCCGGCTTCCTGCAAACCGTCCATAGAGATATTCACGTACCTTGCGCCACAGGTAAAGCGTTGCGGCGTAGACTGCGAAAGAGAGAAGAAATATCCACAACCTGTTCCCGACAAAGAACCAGGTGAACCAGACGCCGAAACCTAACAGGACGAACTGCCAGCCCAGTTCCATAAAGAATCCTCTTTCTCGCGTCTGAAGCGGGATCGCAGAAGCACCAGTGGTATCCGCATAATCAGAGGAGGTATCAGGACTGATCTTTTGCGATCCCATGTCAGGCACGGGAACGGGACAGTCATCCGGCAATCCGGCAGGTATAAGGTAGTTTTTCTCCAAACCTAACCGTCGACGGATCAGCAGGCCACTCTTCCACTGGCGGCTGACACGTCCCGGCCAGTCGTATATCTTCACCAGGTTGCGGACGGATATATGGATGTCCGTCTTCGGATCGATCACCTTCGAACGGGCACGGCGGAGACTTGTCTGCATAAAATAGGTCACTCCCGGAATACCGGCCAACAACAACACCCCATAGACGGACTGCCACAGGAGGCCACCACCATAAAACCAGATACAGCCGGCTCCTGCCATAAAGAGCAAACCGTGCAGAACCCATACTTTCGCGGACAGCTCCTTGTACCATTGTAGCGTGTTTTCCAATCCCATACAAACGGTAGGGATCAGGATCAGCGTCAACAATGCAGAGAAGGAAAGACCGCCGATCACAGTAATGGCAAACGGTGCACCGATCGCTCCGGCATACTCAGAGTTACCCATCGCCATCGGCAACATGGCTACGATCGTCGTGATGGAAGTAATTAGGATCGGGCGAATACGTGACAGCCCAGCCGTCATCAACGCCCTGTTGCGGCGATAACCTCGCCGGCGGAGAATGTTGGCATAATCGATCAGGATAATACCGTTGTTCACCACTACTCCCAGCAGGATCAGAAACCCGATCATCACGTTCGCATTGTTCAGCAGGCTGTTGCCCGTCAGCAACAACGCCAGCAGCGAACCGATCGCAGCCAGCGGGATGGAGAACAGCAGGACGAACGGCGTCACAAAGGACTCGAACACCGAAGCCAGGATCATAAAGATCAGGATAAAGGCAGCCAACAGCAGAAACTTGAAGTCGGCAAACATATCTTCCTCGTGAAACACTTCGACCGCCACGCCCGAAGGCAGGTTATAGCCCGACACCAACTGGTCGATATCCGACCGGTAGCCTTCGAGGAGGTCTCTCGACTCTTCAACGTCGCGCGAGAAAGAATAGAACAACTCAATCTGCTTGTCCTGGTTCACACGGGTGACACGGGCACGCCCGCGGCCATAATTGACGGAGGCGATATCTTCCAGCCTGTGCAGGCTGCCGGAAGCGCTTGGTATATGCACTTCGCGCAGGTCGTCCACCGTCTTGTCCCGATTCTTGCCAGCCTCTTCCTCCTCTACCGTCCGGTTACGGATGATGATATCGTAGGTATCCTCCCCCACCTTGAAAGAAGTCCCGGACGAAATCTCCGGGTTCAGAGATGTGAGGCCGGAAGCTATGTTCTGGCGAGAGATATCGTAGGAGGTCAGCAGGATCGGGTCGAAACCGAGACGAATCTCCGGCTGCGGGCGACTGTAGGAGACACGGGTATTGCGGATGAACTCCTGTTCGTCGAGGTAATAGCGAAAATCCTCCGCCACCCGCTGCATAAGGTCAAAATCAGAACCTTTGATCACAATGCGTTCGCGGTTCTCACCGATACCCAAAAGACGCATGAAGCTCCCCATGCCACCCATCATATCCCCGGAGCCGCCTCCCCCTCTGCCTCCACCGCTTCCGGCTTCAGAAAGTGATATTTCGGCGCCGTTGATGGTACGGAGGCGAGTTTGCACATCGGATTTAATGTCAGTGATGCTGCGCTTCCCGATCTGGCGGTAATCTTCTTTGAGAACAAGTGTCAGCTCGGCGTCCGTTTCCCGGATACGGCTGATCAGATCTTGTTTCTCCGGAAACCCGGCAAGGCGTTCCTCGATGACACGAACGACCTGGTCGGCATTCTCCAGCGTGCTGCCGGTCGGCATCGTCACATAGATGCTGAAACGGTCGCTCTCCACCTCTTTTCGGTCCTGGATATTCAGGGAGACAGAAAGGATCAAGCAAAGGAACAGCAGGATGACGGCCCCAAAGACCGTCACACCGGAATTCCTCATGCAGGTCTTCAACAACACCAGATAGATTTGTACCGGCCGCTGCGTGACAGATACTTTTTCATAAAAGACCGTGCCCCTATCCGGCTTCCTCAGTACCGTATAGGTAGCCATCGGAATGAAAAGGAGGGCGACAGCGAGAGAGATCAGGAGAGTCGAGATGATGGAAACGCCGATATGGTGTCCCATCAGCTTGATCAAAAAATTATCGGAAAAGACGAATGGAAGGAAGACCGTAACCGTTGTTAGGGTAGCGGCAAGGATGGAGCGCCAGACCTCGCGCGTACCTTGCGTCACGGAACGTTCGGGTGTATTGCCGGTAGATGAGATGCGGTAGATGTTCTCCAAGACTACCACACTGTTGTCCAGCAGCATACCAATCGCCAGCGCCATACCAACCAACGTAAGGCTATTGATCGTAATCCCTGCCCCGTAGAAGAAATTGAATGCCGTATAAACGGAAATCGGGATGGACAGAGCGATGAAGAACACCAACCGTAGGTTCTTCAGGAAAAGCCAGAGAATGACGACGGCAAGTAGACCACCCACGATCGCAAGGCGGATGATTTGGTCAATGTTATCCTCCATCGTCTCCGCTTGGTTATTCTCTACGACGATCGAGAGGTCGAGCGGGGCAAGCTGCTCGTTCAGACGGTCAATCACTCCGACCGTACGGTGAGAAAGCTGGATCAAGTTGGCCTGCGAGTCAGCAAGCAGGGAAACGGAAACGGCATCTTTGCCATTGACCCGACTGTAGCTTGTCTCCTCTTTCATGTCGAAGAAAACGGTGGCAACGTCTTTCAGCAACACGGGGCCAGAGGCAACGACGATGTTTTCGAGGTCGGAAACTTCGGTATAAGGAGAATTGACATGGACAAAGTATTTCCCGTCCGGCTCACTGGCATAGCCGACAAACGCCTTCTCTTGCGTATTCTGTGTTAAGAGGCTGCTAATAGCGGAAGGAGTCAAATTGAGGGCTTTGCAGGCATCAGGATCGAGTTGCACCTCTATGGCCTTCTCGCGACCACCATAGATATTGACGGAAGCGATGCCGTCAATGTTTTCCAGGTCGGGCCTTATCTCTTTCTCCACTAAGTTACGAACCCGGTCCGTACCACCCGATCCACGCACCTGGAGCGACATGAAGCCACCGGCAAGCATCGAAACATCGATCTTTTGTACCTGTACTGTAAAGCCTTCGGGAAGAGAAGAGGCGATTTCGTTAATCTTCTCCTGCAACTTCAGGGCAGTAATTTTGAAGTTGATATTTGACTTGAAGTCAATCTTGATGGAAGACTGGCGGCTATCGATCAGGGATTCGATTTGCTCTACTCCACCTATGGTCCCAATAGCCCCTTCGATAGGGATCACGACTTCCGACTCGACATACGACGGATCCATATCCTGTGCCGAGGTGACCTGTACAAACAGCATCGGAAGCTCCGCATTAGGCAACAGTTCTACCGGCAACTGCTTGTACGACACGTAGCCTAATCCTGTCAAGGCTATGAACAGCATACAGATCGCAATCTTCCTATGTAGTAAAAAATTCATTTTCCCCTTTTCATTTTTTCAAATACATAATATACACACGGGATTACCATCAGACTCATGACGGTCGAAGTCACCAACCCACCGATCACTGCGATCGCCATAGGTGAACGAAGTGAAGCACCTTCGCCGAAGCCGAACGTCATCGGCAGGAGAGCTAGGATCGTCGTGAGCGTCGTCATTAGGATCGGGCGGATACGTTGCTGGCCGGATTCCACGATGGCATCCGTCAGCTCCATGCCGGATTGTTTCAACTGGTTGATACGGTCGACTAGGATAATCGAGTTGTTCACCGCAATACCGACCAGCATCACGATGCCGATCACTCCCATCATATTGATCGTCGTCCCCGTCAGAAAGAACAGTAGAATCGCCCCTACCACCGCCAACGGGATCGTCAGCAAGATCGTGAAGGGATGCAACAGCGACTCAAACTGCGAAGCGAGTACCATATAGACCAGGATCACCGAAAGGGCCAAAGCAAACATCAAGCTGTTCATGGACTCCTGGCGCTTCTCTTCCTCGCCGGTAACGGTAATCAAATAGTTGGCAGGCAAGTCAATATCTTTCACTGCAAAGCGTATTTCGTCCGCCACCTTGTCAAGCGAATAGCCAACATCGAGATTGGCCGTTACCTTGCTGATGCGATTCTGTCCACGACGGAAGATTTCTTTCGGAGCCTGCGAACAGGTGATCGTTGCGATCTCCTGCAAGCGGAATTCTTTCTCACCGTTTCGTATGACCAGTCCACCGAGGTCGTGCAAGGTGATATCGGGAACCTTGATCAGGATATCCCGCATCTCTCCCCGGTACTCCATCTTGCCGGATTCGAGGCCGCCGAGCTGCTGCTTCAACTGTTCGATAACGGTCGAGACGCTGACATTATGAATGCCGGCAACCGTGCGGTCGACGGAAATCGTTACCTCCGGGGCACCGTCTTCAACGGACGACTGGACATTGTAAAGTCCCGGCAGACCGGTGATCCGTCCTTTTACTTCTTCCGTGATAGACGCTATTTCGTCCAGTTCCTCTCCTTTTACCTCGACCACGATGGGGGCTCCTTCGCTTCCCAAAAGGGAGCTGAGGGAGTTCTCTTCCTGCTTCAGGGTGACCTCTAACCCTTCGGTATCTTCGGTAGCCTGTACAAACTGCGCCATCACCTCTTCGGGCGGAACGGGGCAGGAAGGCGAAAGGATCACTTTCATGACAGCCGTATTCTCCCCTTCGAATATATCATTCTCCGAACCGCTACCCGATCCGACATGGCTGTAGATCGTACACAGGGAGTCTTGCGAGATGGTGTGCATCAAATCCTCCAGGTTACCGACAGCCGAAGCGGTACGCTCCAACGGAGTCCCTTCCGGCAACTTGATAACGGCAGAGAACGCCTTGCTCCCGGCTCTCGGCATAAACTCCGTACCGATAAAGGGAACCAACAACCCCGCTATCACCAGCAACATCAAAGCGCAGCCGATCACCACCCAACGGCGGCGGAGCAGCGTGCGCAACAAGGGGCTGTAACCGGTAATCCGGATGCCGTTTCCCCCCCGTGTACCACCACCAGCACCACGATCCTGCCGTCCGGTAATCCGGTCATACAACATCGGGATCACCAAGATCGCCACAAACAACGACGATACCAACGAGAACGTCACCGTCCAGGCCTGATCTTTAAACAGTTCTCCAGAAGCGCCATGCAGATAGACAATCGGCAGAAAGACGACGATCGTCGTCAACGTCGAGGCAATGACCGCACCGGCCACTTCGGAGGTTCCCGCTATGGCAGCTTCACGTATCGTCATCCCTTTCTCCTGATTACGGAAAATACTTTCGATCACTACGATCGCATTATCCACCAACATACCGGCTCCGAGCGCCAATCCACCAAGCGTCATGATATTGAGGGTAAGATGATTAAAGAACATCAAGTTGAAAGTTGCGACAATGGAAATCGGGATAGCCAAGCTGACAATCAACGTCGTCCCCAAACGGCGAAGGAAGACGAACAAGATCACCACCGCAAGGATAATCCCTAAGACGGCGCTGCTCTTCACCTCTCCTATTGCATTCTTGATAAAGGTACCCTGATTCGTGATCACCTGAAAACGATAGCCGGGCAACGCCTGCTCAATAACCGCCAACCGGCGGATCACACCATCGACAACCTTCACCGTATTGAAACGCATTTCCTTGTAAACAGACAATCCGATACTGCGCTTGCCATTGATGCGGACAATATTTTCCGGACGATCATTCTCGAAGCTGACAGTAGCGACTTCACGTAGGAATATCGGAGCTTTGTCCATAGACGATGTGGAAACCGCACCGGAAGTCCCCGAAGCCGTAGTCTCGGCCGCAACCGGCTTATAACCGACAATCAGATTCTCAAAATCACTCTCCGTCGCAAACAAGCTCGAACTCTTGACCAAGTATTGCAGCCCCAACTCGCTGACACGACCGCCGGAAACGCTTTGGTTATTCGCCTCTATCTTGGAAGACAAATCATTTATCGTCAATTTAAAGGCATCCAGCTTATAAGGGTCCGTACGGATCATTAGCGTACTAACCTCATCGCCCGACAACGTAACATCCGCAACCCCTTCCAGACTGATCAACTCGTTACGAATATAGCTCTCCGCCACCTTCCGAAGCTCCGCCATATCGGTAATGCTACGGTGCGAAAGTCCAATCAGAACGACAGGAGACTGATTCGGATCATGCTGCGTGATCTTGAGTTCGGTGATATCTTTATTTTGGGCAAAAGGGTTCATAGCTTTCTGCAAGTCAAGAAAGGCCTCATCCATATCTTTCTTCCAAGTGTACTCGACCGTAATGCGGGCGGAACCGGCACGAATCACGGATGAAACCTGTATCACGTCACTCTGCCGAATCGCCATCGACTCCATGTTCTTGACAAACTGCTTCTCAATCTCCTCCGGCGGACGTTCGCCTGCCTTCAACTCGATAAAAAGACGGGGATTATTCAGGTCGGGCAACAGGTCAACCGCCAACTGGTCATAGGAAATCTTGCCCAACAGCAGGATCGCCAATACCAACATACAAATTGTGACCGGATTGCTTACCGCAAATTTGATAATACTTTTCATTTCTGAACTTTTACCTTTGCATTCTCTTTTAATGTCTCGAAACCTTTCACCACCAAGTTATCGTTCTCTTTCAGCCCTTCCAGAATCTGGATGTTTTTGTCGTCTTCCAGCCCGGTCTTGAGTTCGCGAAGCAGGGCCGTGTTCTTCTCGACGATATAAACGTATTTGACACGGCGGTTGGACTGAATCACATCTTTCGGTATGATGATAGCACTGTCCGCCTTATTCACCACGATATCAGCTTTGACAAACATGCCGGGACGGAGTTTCAAACCGTCATTCTGTATCAGTATCTTCCCTTTGAAAGTACGGGTTTCGGAACTAATGGCAGGCGACAATTCGCTAATCACCCCTCGGATCGTATCTTTGGGCAACGTATAATGGGTGATATAGACCGGCTGATCCGCTTTCACATACCCGATAGCACTTTCCGGCAGATTGATATCCATGTACATACGAGCATAGTCCATGATACCGACTATCGGTTTCCCTTGTTCGATACGGACATCAGACGTATAATGGGGCAAATCCACGATCACACCGTCGAAAGGAGCTTTGACATTCATCTTCTCCAAATTGAGCTTACCGTTCTCGTAATCATAGCGGGCGTTTGTCACTTTTACCTCCGTATTACGCATTTCGCTAAGCGTCACACCGCCTTTCTCATACAAGGCTTTCTGCTTCACTTGCTCCTGCTCGGCTATTTCAAGACTCAACTCTTTGGCATCGATAGCGATACCGTTTTCGTATTCCCGGTCTTCGAGGCGGACGATCAGTTGTCCTTTGGAGACGATATCTCCCAGTTTAAAGGGCTTGCCTGTACGGGGATTGGTTTGCAGTTTGTACAAGCCACTCATTTCGGAATTGAGCGTTACTCCATAGGTAGGCTGCGCCGTACCGGTCGTATTGACCAGCTTGCTGATAGAACCTTTCTTCAATTTCGTTACCGACACGGGTGTAGCAATATCGTTCTGTGTATTCTGTGGCTGATTATTACAACCTGCCGTCAACAGGACGAACAATAAGAGAGATGTGATTGTATATTTCATATTCATATTATTTTTTCGTTACTAAATCTTCCATCGGGACAATAGGCACATCGTGCTCGAAATCGTAGAGGGAAAGTATCTTAAGGTTCAATAATTCGATCTTATAATTGATAAGCGCCTGCGTATAGGCGATCTTTTTATTTGAAAGCTGGGTCTGGAATTGGTTCATGTCCATACCAGTTATATCGCCCTCCCGGTAACGGGTCAGATTCAAATCATAGGTACGCTGTGCATTTGCAACATTCTGCTTGGCTATCTTGATCTGCGAAAGCAAGTTTTCCAGGCTACGCCAGGTCTGGCGGATGTTCAGTTCAATGTTGACTTTGTCTTCATGGAATTCCAGCCTGTTGATCTTCTGGGCTACTTCCTGCGCCTTGACACGGGCTTTCTTCTCTCCCCAATCAAAGATCGGGACACTGAAGCTGATGGCAACACGCGGATTCTGCGTCGGGTTATTATAAATCTTTTCCAGATGTCGGTTATCACCGATCAGACCGAAGGAGAGAGCAATATCTCCCTTGAACTCGTTCAGAGCCTTCGTCTTAATCATATCGAAAGCTAGTTCTTTGCTCTCAATCTCACGCTGACGCAGTTCCAGACGCGATTCAAGACCATGCTGTATCGCCTTTTCCAGATTCACTTCCACCGGCTTGATCTGTACTTCGGCAAAGACCATGATATCCTCGTTCAGATCCATCCCCAACGTCTGCTTTAACTGGTCTTTCGAGTTTTCAAGCGATACTTGCTGTTCTTCTAGAGAAGAACGCGCGGAAGCGAGATTCACTTCCGCTTGAAACAACTCATCGCGGGCAGCCAGGTCGGCTTCCACCTTATTCTTGATAATCTCATAGCTTTGCTGTGCATTGGTCAGTTCTTCCCTAGTAATAGCCAATTGGCTTTGTGCCATATAGACAGAATAGAACTGTTGGGTAATATCCTTTTCCGTACTCAATCGTTGCAATGCGTAGCTGATATTGGCATTCTCATAATCGTATTCGATCTGTTGCAGTTCCATCTTACGCTTGTTATAAGTAAAGATGGGTTGCGAAAGCTGCAGGTAAAGGTCGTTGCTGAACGCCTTGTTACTGGTCTTCGTACCGTCGATATTGGAGTTATTATCCTGCCAGCCGAAACGGTTGATCAATGAGAGAACACCATCCGTCCACAAGATCGGTTGATCCACTTGGAATGTTCCAGTCGCACTGAACCTCTCATTCGTATACCACTGAGACAGGCGGTTATCGAAACTGCGGCTCTTGCTGTAATCCACCGGATTAAGGTTCAACGAGAACTTCGATTTCAGGGAAGCCCGCTGTGCAACCAAGTTCTGCTGATAACGTTCCAGATTCATGTGGGAACGGCGCAGGGAAGGACTATGCTCTTCCGCTATATCCATCGCCTTCTCGATCGTCAGCGAGACCTGCCCCTGCGACGAGACATACCCACCTAGGCAGACGGCAGCCGTCAGTATTATCTTTTTCATGGATAGTAACTCTCTTCGTATCATGTATCTAATTCTATTAATATCGTTTTACTATTTTGACCGCATCTGCCGTCACGCTTCGTAGCTTGCACTCGTTCGTCAGGGTGATCCGGACCGTATCGGAACTGAAGTAGTAGGCGCCTATAGGTTCCCAGCCTTCATTCGCTTTTTTCAGATCTATATAAGCATCTTCGTTTTCTTCGTCATACTCCACCTTAAAATGGTATTCACCGCCAGCCTGCTTATTATATTTCAGCTCATTGTCTTTGGAAACATAATAGTAGACATCATATTGTCCGGCAGAAAGAATCGGAACTTTCCAGGTTGCCGTTTGGCTGCCGTTACCACTCTTGATCACATAGGCTGACCGGATATAGCGGCCATAGTAGGCGGCATTCGTCGTAGCTGTCCACTGCAACGGGGCACGCCAGGGAGAGACACCGGCATATTTAAAAGAAGTATTTTCGACCTTATCGAGCCACTTGGGCAGAAGCCCAACCACGGCTGGTTCGGACAGGAAAAAAAGAGAATCTTCATTATCGACGACCACCTCTCCTTCCACTACGGGAGAAAAGTCTGTAACAATGAAATCTCCTTCGGTATCGACCGCCCTCTCTCGTTCTTCCCGGATGTTAGTAACAGGCAGGTTCAGTATACTCGGCAGATTTCCGGCTATCAGCGTATTCACATCCACCTGGCGAGGCGCTTCCTCCCAGACCGTTACCAGCAACTTGGTCTGTCGGGCGGCAAGAGGCAGTTTACGGTTCACACGCGGATCGATACTCGGACCATAGCCTCCGATCTGTATATTAAGTTGAAGCATACCGTCATTATCAGAATTATTGCTGACCAATTGCTTCAGCACGAAACTCTCCTGTCCCTTGTTCGTGATCTTGGTCACTTCGGGCTGCCCGATCGTATAGAAAGGAAGAGGCGTCGGACGATCCCATCCGGAAATACCTGCACGGATATCGGCCCCGCTGATCATCTCCAACGTATCTAACAGGTTCTCAAAGCGCATATTACGAAATTCGTTCCGTTCCAACAGGGCATACAGGGAATCCCTGAACAGACTTACCCCCATATTCACTTCGGCAGGAGCAAACAAGCAATACCCTTTCAGACTGATCGTGTTATTCAGCAAATCGAGATGTTTCACATCAGACAGAAGCTCTTTAAATGAATATCTCTCCATCAGCAGGTTCGCTTTCTCATTATTGCTGATCCCGTTTATCTCGCGTTCCCACCCATTATTATCGGATTTCCTCTGCAGATAAAGTTCGACCAACCGGTTCGTAACAGACCATTCGGAAGAATAGATATTATACCGGAAATTATAGAGTTCGGGAAACAGGAAATATGGATTGCTTTGGGAAGAGATATTGAACTTGCCTCGACTGCCAGAAGAGAAATTATAGTTACCTTCCGTCTGCGAAAAAATCCACAGGAAACTGTTCATCACCCGAATCTCCGCCTCTTCTTCACTGATCTCACGCCCTCCCCGCTTCGACCATTTCAACTGGTTTTTCTTGCTTCTGACAAAATCCATCTGATTGAACATACAGCCCAGTTCCGGGAAAAGAACCATTTCCGGCTGCACCACTTCCTGCGCTTGCGACCAGGAACGGACATAGCTATAGAACTGTGCCGGAACTTCCACCACTGAAAACCGGTCGAACGGGTAACTCAACTTATACGTGCGTTCGAGATTCTCCCGCAGGTTGCGGATCAATCCCGGAATCGTATCACGGATCGAATCGAACGCCACCTCGTAATAATCGTGCCCTTTTATATGCCAGATGCTATAGAGCGTACTATCACTTTCCACACTCTTCTGTTCGTATTTTCCGATAATAAGGGAAATGGACTGATAGGAATTGTTTGCTGATTGCGAAATAGAAACCAGTCCGGGAAGCGGCTTCACATCCAACCGAAAACGACTGAAATAGGTCTGTTGCCAATCAGGACTCTTGTCGCTATACCCCGTTCCGGGACGCGGATACCAATAGGTTTCGGGCGTAAACAGCACATAATCTGATGTCTGAAAACTATATTTCTTATCGAGCTTAAGCATTTCCTTATCATACGGTTGCTGCAAGACCTCCTCCGGGATATCCAGATAACAAAAATCATCCTTTATCCTCCCCTCATAACTGACCGAAAACGAAATGGTATCACCCTTTTCTATCTTCCTTCCGAAATCCACCGCTAAAATCTGTTCCTCCCGCTTAAAATTCAACGACTTCTCTCCATCCTTTACCTCCTCGACCCTCAATCCGGGATTCAGGCAAAAGATAAATACTTCCGATGCAGCAAGCGCCGTTCCCTCCATCCCGACAACGGAACGGATTGTTTCAGACTTCTGTTCCACCGAAATATCGTAGTAATCAATCGCCATCTTTGGCTCATATACATATTTATTGTTAATACTTGTGTACAAAGCACGCATCTCCCCTTCCCTGAGAATCGAACGTACATGTCGAAAACCCGCCGTCCCCATTAGCAAGAACATGCAGAACGAAAGGAACAACCACGGATAATGGCTCCTCCTAGCATTCGGTAACCGCTTGAACAAGAAGATCGTAAAGAAGATGAATCCCAAACCGGCAAAGAAATAAATCGCTCGGTGGTTTAAGATCAGCTCCAGGTTACTGAACCCGACGATCGTCGATTTGAACAACGGCAGGTTATACACCATATAATCGAACAGATAGTAGAACTTATCCTGTATATAAAACAAGGTCAGCCCAATATACCCTAACAAAAGTATAAAAGTGAGCGCCTGGTTCTTCAACAGCAACATAAGGAAAATTGAAAGTCCGATGATAAATATCAAAGTAGGAATACTGATCAGAAAGAAATAAACCAGATAAGCCGGCAAATCGACCGCCACGCCCGATGCCATAAAGTTAAAAGCCAGCACAATCGCCAATACCAGCAGGTTCAGGAACAGAAACACCCTGAGGTTTCCCCATATCTTCCCGACCACATACTCGGCATTACTGAGCGGCCGGACATAAAAGACCTCGGAAGTATCGAGCTTCTTGTCCCTTTTCAGAAATTCGGAAGAAAGGAAAACTGCGACCACCGCCTGTCCCGTATTCAACAACAAAAGGTTCAGATAGGGTATATTGGATGAAACCGATTTTGCAAACCACAGGCCGAAATTGTCCTCCATCAACATCATGGCAAAGTTGAAAAATCCTAAAAACACCACGGCAAGCAGGGTGAAGATACGAAAAAACCAACTCCTCACCAATATCTTGCTTTCGTATTTAGCTACAGATCGTATGTTCGTGATAAATGACATAGGCAAGTGATCTCTTTTAATCGTTTCTCCAACGGTTCAACTTGTTTTCCATATAATAGACATAGGCATGTTCCAGATTAGGCGGATAGGATTCCGCATCATATCCCTGTACCTCGTCAGCCACGACCTGCACTTCCCAGCCCGTACCGGAGGGAATCGTCGAGATAACCGGATACAGTTTATCCACCTCATGCAATTCGTCGCTAGTCACCCGTATACGCCACACTTTTCCTTCCGCCTGCCTCAACATATCTTGCGGGGAACCGTAAAAAGAAACTTCTCCCTTATTCATAAGCGCCATACAGTTGCATGTACTCGATATATCGCCCACGATATGGGTGGAAAGGATAATTGTCACGTCGTTTTCGCTGACTTCCGACAGGAGATTGCGAAAACGAATCCGCTCCTCAGGATCGAGCCCCGTCGTGGGTTCGTCTACAATAATCACTTTCGGATGATGAATCAATGCCTGCGCAATCCCCAAACGGCGCTTCATACCTCCCGACAACTTATTGGCATACCGGTCGCGTACATCGAAAAGTCCGACATTCTCCAGCATCTCGTCCACTGCATTTTTCCGCAAAGACTTACAGTTCATACCGGAAAGACGCGCAGCATAATCTAAAAACTCGTACGTTTTATATTTGGCGAAAAAACGGAAATCCTGTGGTAGATATCCCAATACCCCCCGTATCTCCTTGCGCTGCCGCATCAGGTCGTACCCGCAGATATTCACCTCACCCGAAGTAGGTTCCATAAGAGCCACTAAAATACGCATCAAAGTAGATTTGCCAGCCCCGTTCGGGCCCAAAAGTCCGAACATACCAGTCGGTATTTCTAGACAGACATCTTTCAATGCGTGGTTTCCGTTCGGATACACTTTATTGAGTTTTCTAATCGATATGCTCATCAACAAGTAAATTCAAATTCATATAAATAGAGAGTCTAAAGATAATAGTTATAATATAAAAACAGGCACGGATTACATGGATTTCACAGTTTTAAATCAAATTAAACCGTGCAATCCGTGTAATCCGTGCCCGAAAAACAGATAAAACTATGTAAATCTATCGATTAATAGTTCTGTTTCATCGGTTCGAAGTAAGCCTGAGGATGTTCGCATGCCGGACATTTCTGCGGAGCTTTCTTTGATTCGATAACGAAACCGCAATTACGACACTGCCATAAAATAGCTTCGGCTTTTTCAAACACCGTACCTGTTTCGATGTTAGACAACAGCTTGCGATACCGTTTTTCGTGTTCAGCCTCAACCTTGGCAATCATACGGAAAGCAACAGCAATAGCTTTAAATCCTTCTTCTTCAGCAATATCAGCGAAAGCAGGGTAAAGGTCAGCCCACTCTTCGTTTTCTCCGGCAGCAGCAGCAGCCAGGTTTTCAGCAGTTGTTCCGATCACGCCTGCCGGATAAGCTGCTGTGATTTCAACCATACCACCTTCGAGGAATTTGAAGAAACGTTTGGCGTGTTCCTTTTCCTGTTCAGCTGTTTCCATAAATACACCTGCAATTTGTTCGTAACCTTCTTTTTTGGCCACGCTTGCGAAGAACGTGTAACGACTTCTTGCCTGAGATTCACCGGCAAATGATTTCAGCAGATTCTGCTCGGTACGAGTACCCTTAATACTTTTTTCCATAATGCTAATTTATGTATATATAAAATAAGTTCATATAATCACCCTAAATAAATAACGTTCAAAGGTAGGAAAATGTTCAAGCAAACAGCAAATTTACATATACAAAATATTTCTATAACCCAATAGATAATATTTATGCTAACCCGAAAATAAATTATTTAAGTATCTAACTGCAGATTCCTTTGCAGGAAACAGAAGGTTCCATTGCAACAACAGATTCATACAAGCTTATAAAAAAGATTAAAAACATATTTACTTTTTTTGTAACTTTGCAGCACTTTTAATCAATCAGGCAGAAAGATGAAGAACAAGTTTGATTTTCAGCCCAAGCTAGTATCAGCGCTGAAAAACTACTCTAAAGAGAAATTTATGACCGACCTGATGGCCGGTATTATTGTTGGGATCGTAGCATTACCACTCGCTATCGCTTTCGGTATCGCTTCGGGAGTAAGCCCGGAAAAAGGGTTGATCACCGCTATTCTCGGTGGATTTTTCGTATCGTTGTTAGGAGGATGCAACGTACAAATCGGTGGACCGACAGGTGCGTTTATCGTAATCGTATACGGCATTATCCAAAATTTCGGAATCGAAGGACTGGCTATCGCCACTGTTGTCGCCGGTATTATTCTAGTAATCATGGGGGCGTTGAAACTAGGAACAGTTATCAAGTTTATCCCCTACCCGATCGTTGTCGGTTTCACCAGTGGTATCGCCCTCACCATTTTCACCACGCAGATGAAAGACCTTTTTGGGCTGACAATGGATAAGGTCCCTGCGGATTTCATTTCCAAATGGATCGCCTATTTCGAACATTTCGATACGATGAACCTCTGGTCGTTGCTGATCGGGCTTACCAGTATCGTGATTATCGCCATCACACCGAAGTTTTCCAAAAAGATTCCGGGTTCGTTGATTGCCATTATCCTGATGACAGTTGTCGTCTACGTCATGCGCTATCATTTAGGGATCACGGGAATCGAAACGATCGGAGACCGTTTTACGATCAATGCTTCCCTGCCCGGTCCCGAAACGATCAACTTCAATATGGAAACGATCAATCTTCTGCTTCCTTCCGCATTCACTATCGCAATGTTAGGAGCGATCGAATCGTTACTGTCCGCTACGGTAGCTGACGGTGTGACAGGAGACAAGCATAACTCCAATACCGAATTGATTGCACAAGGGGCCGCTAATATCATCGTACCTGTCTTCGGCGGTATTCCCGTTACCGGTGCGATTGCCCGTACCATGACGAATATCAACAACGGCGGACGCACTCCGGTTGCCGGCATCATCCATGCAATCGTATTGTTGCTGATTTTACTCTTTTTGGGTCCGTTGACCAAACATATTCCGATGGCTTGCCTGGCAGGCGTGTTGATTATCGTTTCGTATAATATGAGTGAATGGCGTACGTTCCGTTCGCTGATGAAGAACCCGAAAAGCGATGTGTCGGTGTTGCTGGTAACTTTCTTTCTGACGGTTATCTTCGACCTGACGATCGCAATCGAAGTAGGATTGCTTATCGCCATGTTCCTCTTTATGAAGCGTGTAGCTGAAACGACTCATGTATCGGTAGTAAAAGACGAGATCGATCTATCGGACGATGGAGAAATCCACCATGACGAAGAAGTCCTTTCCCTTCCTAAAGGTGTGGAAGTATATGAAATCGACGGTCCGTTTTTCTTCGGGGTGGCAAGTAAGTTCGACGATATCATGCACAATATGGGAGATAAACCGAAGATCCGTATCATCCGCATGCGTAAGGTTCCCTTTATGGACTCGACAGGATTGCATAACTTAGAGAACCTGTTCCGCCTGTCACAAGCCGAACACATACATATGATTCTTTCAGGGGTGAACGAGCATGTACGTCGTGTACTTGTCAAATCTGGTTTCGACAAAAAGATCGGAACGGAAAATATTTGCAGCAATATAAACGAAGCTGTAGCAAAAGCACACGAAGCAATAAGATAAATAAAAAATAGCTCCCGTCCTCCTTTTTTCAGATGGGAGCTATTTTTTCAGATTGGAGACAAAAGATAATTCCGTACGACTCAAACATCACACAAACGCTATATGAAGAAAACGGTCTCCCGATTTATCCTTCCTTGCCTCAAACACAAACTCTTTTGCAATCGTCTCTGCATCTTCAAAACTAAACCCATTCTCCGGCTGGCTCCAATACCAGAGCTGCGGGACATTTTTTTTGCTATTCGATGATTCCATTATTTTATATATTTATCCAACTTTATCCATAAGACACAGAATATGAAAAAACCCCTATCCAAATCAGAAATAAATATTACATTTGTCAATTCTGTCTATACCTTTAAATTGGATACCAGGATATTGGTTATACAAAAACAGATTTATATCCAATTATAAAATATATGAACAAAAAGGCCCTACTCCCGCTAATCGGTTTATTCCTGTTGGTAACAGGAATAGTCCTTCCCGGATCTGCCCATGCACAAATCAGCGAAGGTGGAACACCCACTTCCTTCAAGTATCAAAACACACTGAAAAACGATCTGCCAACCGTTCAGATCCCCATCAATTTCAGCGTAGAGGACCTGAAAACAGTAGACAGATGGCAGGTCAGCCAAGGGGCACCGCTGAAAGTAGGAGTTTTACTCCCGACAGACCTGACAATAGACAATGCTGGTAGCTGGAATACCCTACCTGATGGCAAAAGAGTATGGCGACTACAAGTACAGGCAAAAGACGCCATAGCTTTAATGCTCAGTTTCAGAGATTTTTATATTCCGGAAAATGGGAAACTCTTTATTTACAGCTCCGATAAAACACACCTGATTGGTGCCTTTACCCATCATACCAATCCACCAACGAAAGAATATGCCACCGAATTTTTAGCCGGTGACAAGATCATACTCGAATATGAAGCAGGCATATCGGAAAACGAACATCCCCGCATCGCAATAGATGCTGTAGGATACGGATATAACCATTTGCATGTTTCACGTACGATGGCCGATACAGGCCCTGGCACTTCTGGATCTTGTATGGTAAATATCAATTGCGAAGAGGGAGAAGCTTGGCAAACAGAGAAAAACGGTGTTTGCCAAATGACATTGCCTATTGGAAACTACATCTATATCTGCTCCGGAGCTTTGGTAAACAACACAGCTGAAGATTTGAAACCTTACATCCTTTCTGCTTTCCATTGCATTGACTTAGATATACCAGTCACAGAAAAAAACTTAAACAAATATACTTTCTATTTCCATTTCGAACATACCGGATGTGAAAATAACTCCAGTATCGCATCTTATAGAACAATAACCGGATGCAAGAAAATAGCCGGAATCCCATTAGATGGCGGTTCAGACGGTCTGCTTCTTTTATTGAACCAAACTATCCCGGAACACTACAATGCCTACTACAACGGTTGGGATCGGAGCAACACAGCCGCTCAATCAGGAGTAGGTATCCATCATCCGTCAGGGGATTATATGAAGATATCGACTTTCAACAAGGTGGCAAGGACCTCTACTTGGTATGGTATAGACAACATCAAAGGCGCACCAAACGCACATTGGAACGTCGTGTTCGAACAAACAGCCAATGGGCATGCTGTAACGGAAGGAGGATCCTCAGGTTCTCCATTGTTCAATCAAAACAAACAGATTGTCGGTACATTGAGTGGCGGTTCATCTTCTTGCGAAAAACCGAACGGAGCCAATACTTATGGTAAACTTTATTATCACTGGGATCAATATCCAAACAAAGACAATACATCTCGTATGGATATATATTTAGATCCCAATCATACCGGTAAAACACAACTGGCCGGCCGATACGCGACAGCTCCGAAAGCAATGCCAACTGATCTGACATCGGTCTACCAAAACGGAGAGGTTCTATTGAAATGGAAAGCACCCGTCTCTGCCAGCGAAAAACCGGAACAGTATAACGTTTATCGAAACAATATATTGATCGGACGTACCTTTTCTACATCTTATATTGACAAAGAACCTGAAACCGGTATCCAATCTTACAGCGTTTCCGCATCGTATACAGACAACAAAGAGTCTGCTGTAGCCACCACATCTATTTATGTCTATGAACTGAAGATCCCAACCGATGTAACCACCTCAACTGATGGCAAGAATATCCTCGTCAAATGGAAGGAACCTATTTACCAGCAAATGATCTACTGGGGAAATGGGACAGCTTATCTTTCGTTAGGTTTCAAACAACCTTTCTATTTCGGACAAAGATGGAATAAGGAAGATCTGAAACCTCTGCACGGGCACCTTGTTGAATCTGTTTCCTTCATACCAACCTCAGGTTCATCTTATACGCTGAACATCATACAAGGAAAACGAAAATATGTACAAAAGTTGACTAATTTACCTTTTGATAAATTAATTGAAATCCCGCTTAAAGAACCATTTGTCATTGATGCTTCCCAAGAACTAATCATTGCTTTCCACGCTGAAGCTAAACTATCCACCGCCTATCCAGCAGTCATGGACGAAGGACCAGCAGTCAATGGAAAAGGTAATTTGATTTCATTCGATGGAGAAACGTGGGAATATCTGTATGAACCTTCTGAAAATGAAAATGAAAATTATGATTTCAACTTCTTTCTTGCCGCCACCGTCAGTTCAAAAACAAAGGATATACCAACTATAAAAACTGCATCCAACGACACAACATTGTTAAGTAAGTCATCAGCAATGCCCATACTCACTCGGATATCCGAAGTCGGTTCTTCACTCCGGAGCAGCCAGGCAAGTGCATTTCCGACAATAACAGGTTATAACATTTATCGTAATGGAAGCAAAATCGGCAACGTCCCCAATAAGTTTATCACCCAATATATAGACAAGCAAGCACCGACAGGTAGTATCTTGTATCAGGTTTCCACTCTATACGGAAAAGACGAAAGCAAGAAAGCGGATGCCGACAAAGAAGTAAATGTAGGAAATGAAAAGATCATCCTTTCGGAAACAACGATCTCTCCCACTGTGTTTACAGATCAGGTAGAACTATTCGGAAATGAAAAAGTGGATTTGCTAGAAGTCATCACGTTAGACGGTAAAACGGTCATTCGCCAAAAGAACCCTAGAAAGATCGTTTACACCGGCTCTCTTTCTTCCGGTATTTATATCTTCCGCATCCATACAGATGGAAAAGCTAAGACAATGAAAGCACAAAAAATAAATTGAGAATTAAAAATGGAGAATTGAAAAGCATTGTGACTTCTTACAATGCTTTTTCAATTCTCCATTTTTTAATTTTTCAAGCTGACACCGTTACATCAAACCCTTCTTGACGGGCACGGTCGGCAATAGCTTCCAATTCATCTTTTGTCACCTTCTTCAAGTTTTTTACGGGAGTTTCACGGTCGATTGTATAGATCATAACCTGTCTAGGCTTGATTTGTTTTAAAGCTTCCAACCAACCGGAAATTTCGTGTTCGGTTGTATTCGTCACGCTTTCTCCATCCACTTCCCCTTTCAGAAACATGGTTTGTATAATCAGATTGCCATTAAAACGGCAAAGTTGTTCCAACAACCTATCGAAAGTAAAAGCCGGGGAATTGGGAACATTCAACTGCCCGATACGACTATCCGATATGGAGTCGAGTTTCAATATATTATCTTCAATCTTATTCAATGCCAAGAAGACATCCTCCTTATGGAGCATGGTCGAGTTCGAGAGCACGGCAATCTTAGCCTTCGGGAAAAAACGGTTACGGGTTTCAATCGTATCATCGATAATATCGGCAAATTCAGGGTGCATGGTAGGTTCACCATTCCCAGCAAAAGTGATTACATCGGGAGCAATACCCTCTGTCTGCATGGAAGACAATTTATTTATCAAAGCCTCCTTTACCTCTGCACGGGTTGGCAGTTTACTGCGCGTACGGTGATTCTCGTTTAGTCCGCATTCACAATAAATGCAATTGAATGAACAAAGTTTCCCGTCTGTAGGAAGCAGGTTCATACCTAAAGAAATACCTAACCGACGGCTATGTATCGGTCCGAATACTATTTTATCAAAAAGAATTGTAGACATAATAATTTATATTTGAGTGCAAAGCTACAAAAGCTATCAAAATGGAGATATGAATTTCCCCAGCTTTAGGACTATTTAGCAAACCGTCAAAATTTCCAGCGCAGTAACGTATATATATCTGCTTTAATATTTCCTTCGATCTCTTCTAAATCAGTACCGACCACGTCACGATCAGCATAATATGTGTATCCTAATTTAGCAGACACAGAAAGTTGCTTCACAATATCCCACCGGAAAGAAAGCGCCAACCGAACACCTTTTCCATAAAAGGAAGGCATATTGAAAGCATACAAGATATTTTTTTCATAAGAAGATATACGGGTCCGATAATTATCCGTATGAAATCCGGCTATATGAAAATCTGTTTGAACAGGAACATCAACCGGTTTCCAACCTACGCTTTGGGCAATCATCCACCCTCTGCTTTTTTCGTTCGCTTCTGTATAACAAATACCGTCTGCAGATGTCCGCAGCGAGACGGATGAAGAAATCGTATATAAGGCCTGCATACGCAAACGCTGTTGATGGTAAGGTGTTATATTTTCCCTTTGTTTGTATTTATAACGGACGTATACGGACAAATTCCGGCTCGGCGTATAATCAAGTTGAAGCATATATTCCTTTCCCGTCGACGGCGCATCCACTCCATATTTCAGCCAGGGAAACCGGAATACATCCGCATACGCGGACAACTTCCAGCGGGCAAAAGGCGTCCATTGCATCCCTATATACATTCCCTGTTCATTCCGGACAGCCGAGTTTTGTGAAAAAGCATTCCCGAAAAAAGCCTGGTAACGTTTATCATAATAACGATACAATAACAGCAAGGAAAAATAAGAAGCAGGTGTCAACTGCAAGGCATTCAGGGAAGCAACCGCCCCATTCCGGCTTAAAGCCGTTTCACCATAAAACTTGATCAACTTATTTTTCAACAAGTAATCCACACTGATATTCAGATTCCGGTTACCGCGAAAATAGAAAAGATTATAAGGTTTCGGATCGGGCTGTATCGAATAATTTCCGAAAGAATAAGAAAGGGCAGTCAGACCTATACATAAACCGGGAGTTGCATATCGTACATTCCCACCATATGTCTGCATGGAAACTTTATGCATCTTCTCCCTGTCTCGTACCAAACGATGTAAACCGTCCGTTTTAAACGAAGTAACGATCGTACTGTCCACACCTCCATCCAACTTCCGATACGAATAGAAGAGGTTGATATCTAAATTTTTCCAATTGACAGTAGCAGCAGCTCCCCGGAAAAAGTCATTTTCATTGGTTGAAAAATGACGGCGAAATCCGTTTGTCCTTCTTTCCGTTTGTGAAACAAGAGCATTTCGGCCTGGAGAAAAGTCATTGCTGATCACCAAGCCTTGTCCAAAAGATATTTTATAATCACCTATGGCAAGACTTTTCAACCATTTATTCATTTCTTTGAGAAAAAGATGCACCGAATAATAGTCATACCCTTTATGATATTCATTCCAGAAAGGTTCTCCCACATCTTTTTCTGCAACCAGACCGAATTGAATACGTTCATCAAATTCATACGAATAACGAACAGAATGATAGAACGGCTCTCCCAGATACTTCCGATTCGGATATTGTTGTAGTACACTATCGGGATATGAACAATAGCCTTTCTTTTGTTGAAAACATCTGTCATATCTGATTTGTAAGTTATTAGAACCTCGTTTCAACAAATTTTTCACTGTAATAGGACGTTTATCAACTATTATTTCACTTATATAAATAAACGGGACAAGCAGAGAAATCGTCTCTAAATCGAATGCTTCCACATTTTTAAGCTCATAAAGGGTTAACATTTTTCCATAACGGGAACGATATTCCAACAATTCCCTTATTTGTAGATCAGATAGGAAAGGGAGACGTTTCAATTGTCCCTCCGTCACCGTATTGAGTTCGAAAGGATGTTCAATAAGATAGGAAAGATCAGTGTAAAGTGCTTCAATACGCTCTTCATCTTCTGTTTCCGAAGCCATTTCTTCTATATATTCCATCCACTTATCAACAGAATATAATGTCTGACTTTTAAGCTGATAACTACTTATTAACAGATATACCAACAGATTTATAAACATTCGTTTCATAGTCAAGCCTGATTAAAAAGAATAGCTCAAACCCAGTCCGGTACTGACTCCCAAAACCGGATGATAAATAGTCGCGACATCTACTGTAAATCCAGTCAGACGGTATCCGATCCCCAAAGTGGGCAGGAGGGGAGTAGTCTGTACCCCCGCCCGTATATGAAAGTTTTTGAACGGAGCATATTCAATGCCCGCATTTCCCATCCACATATGTTCTTTATTACTTTCGATAGTTCCTACTATCAACAACCTGTTAATTATCTCCCATTGAAAACCTATTTGTACTGAATAACTAGTAAAACATTTTGTTTCAGTAGTATATTTATGAATGGTAATAGAAGGAAAATTCATTATCAACATTCCAATCAACAATTTGTCAATGGGAACAAACAAGATTCCGACATCTGTGGAAAGCTGCTTCGGTACTTCTTCCCACAACTCGGTCTGCAACATTTTATATTGGAAACCAATGCCGATCCTCCACCGGCCATTCAGCTGTTTCCCTACCGATAACCGAAAAAGAGTTTCCCTATACCGATCATATCCGAAAGAAGAGATATCAACACCTGCCGACAACAACGGATTCGGATATACAAAACCTATTCCAACCGTTCCCAGTTCTTTTACTCCATAACGATTAAAGTATTCTAAATGAAGAACTTTATCCGTATACAAAGCCACCAATGCCGGATTAAACAAAACAGATTGTGTAACCCCGTTTCCTCCCATTCCCAAACTACGGATATCAGATATACGAAGGTTATCAACAGCATGAATGTTGATAGATGCCCAAAACAAAACGAATAAACTTATTGATTTCATAGCAAGGTTTTGTTTAAGTTGTCAACTTTCCGGATTATCTCTTTTCACAGCCTGAAGTTCTCTATTATCTCCATTTTGGACAATCAGATAGCATGGCTGCAACTTATTCAGAATTAATGAATATGGAAAGATGGCAAAATATTTCATAGTCTGTTGATTTTAGTTGTTTGTATTATCACAAAGATATGAATTTTCTGTAAAATCTGTAGTTGCTATTCGTAAATCAATTACTTTTGTGAACGATGTTGAGAAAAGACAAGTATAAAATATTGATAATATTCATGTTGTGCGCAATAGGAGTCCATGCACAGAAATTGAAGATCAATACCGTTCCCGAAGGATTACAAAAGGCATATCTGGATGGAAAGGATACGGTACCTATTGTTAACCTGCGGGAAATCTACATTTACCCACAGGTCAAATTTAAAAACAAACGTGAACAGGCACGTTACACCAAACTGGTCCGTGACGTAAAGCGCACACTACCTTATGCCAAAATGGTTTATGAAACACTGATCGAAACATACGAATATATAGAGACACTCCCCGACGAAAAATCCCGTCAAGCTCATTTGAAACGGATGGAAAAAGAACTTTTTCAGGAATATAAACCACAGTTGAAAAAACTGACCTTTTCACAAGGAAAACTGCTTATTAAACTGATTGACAGAGAATGTAACCAATCGAGTTACAACTTGTTGAAAGCCTATTTAGGTAGTTTCCGGGCAGGTTTCTGGAACATATTTGCCGGCATGTTCGGCGCCAGTCTGAAAACCGAATACGATCCTAAAGGAAAAGACGCCATGACGGAACGGGTAGTCGTACTTGTTGAAAACGGATTAATCTGACAATTGCTTAAAGAAATCCCAGATGATAATACCGGTAGTCACCGAAACATTCAAAGAATGCTTGGTCCCATACTGCGGTATTTCAATACACATATCACAGTTATCAACGACACATTGTTGAACACCTTTCACCTCGTTTCCCATGATAACTGCATACTTTTTATTCTTGTCCAACAACAAATTATCCAACATCGTGCTACCTTCGGCCTGCTCAACCGCACAGACAGTATATCCCTGTTGCTTCAGTTTATCAACAGCCTCCATCGTATCTTCAAAATACTCCCAATCAACAGTTTCTTCCGCTCCCAAAGCCGTCTTATGAATCTCGGCATGAGGCGGACAAGCCGTGATACCGCACAGGTAAATACTCTCCACCCTAAAAGCATCAGACGTACGAAACACGGATCCTACATTGTTTAAGCTTCTTACATGATCGAGCACAACGACCAACGGAATCTTTTTACTATCTTTGAATGCTTCCGGAGTCAGGCGATTCAACTCTGTTATCTTTAACTTGCGCATAGCTATCGTTTCTTTGCTTGCAAAAGTAGTGAATTAATGTGGATATACCGTTGAAAAGCTATTGATAAGTGGTGGACACAAAATGAAAAATAGTTCTTGCATTATTCAATTTGTTCACTATACATCCTCTAGTTTCTATTATGCAATAAAAATAACGGATTATTTATTACGCCCTATCAACAGTGGTTATACACGTATCAACAGCGCTCAACTGCCATTAACTTTTACACACAGGTTGTTTTCAACTGAATACTAATAAAGTCTATAAAGTAAAGGATATCAGTATATAAAACGAAAAATAGGATGTTGGTATCTATTTAATAAGTCATTTATATCGTTTAATAACGAACTGGACAAGTATTATAGCACAATTGTATTAACTGTTTCAACAGGATATTATATTCATCATATTTAAATTTAAAATAAAGAATAAATAAGATAATAATAATATGATTGTGGATAACTTGGGAAAAGAACGCAGGTGTTTGAGGGGAATATCCGCCGGAAGTCTTTGAGACTTGTTTAGCAAATTTTTTACATTACCTCCTGCTTGTTTATTCGTTTTATATATGTTTCCTATGGGAAAATCAATAAAGTTTTTACCTTTGCACATTATCAACTTATAGTTGATAATAGGAGTAAAATAAAGATTATCAGTTATAAAGAATGATGATAACTTTGTTGATAGACTGTAAATAGCGGTTTATACTCATTAGTGATTATCGAATTTTACAATCATTTAATACAGGTAACTATGTTGACAAACCAATCGATCGGATATATAGACGCACCCATCCCAAAGGGGTTGAACCTGAAAGAAGAGATAAACAGGATGCGTAGAGAAAAAAACGCCGTTATCCTTGCTCATTATTATCAGACAGGTGATATTCAAGATATAGCAGATTTTGTGGGAGACAGTTTGGCATTGGCTCAACAGGCAGCTAAGACGACGGCCGATATCATCGTTTTCTGCGGTGTTCATTTTATGGGTGAAACGGCGAAGGTGTTGTGCCCGGACAAGAAAGTGCTGGTCCCGGATTTGAATGCCGGTTGCTCATTGGCAGATAGCTGTCCGGCTGTCGATTTTGCGGAATTTGTCAAACAGCATCCCGGTCATGTGGTTATTTCGTATGTAAATACGACTGCTGCTGTAAAAGCCGTGACGGATGTTGTGGTAACGTCTACCAATGCACGTCAGATAGTCGAAAGTTTTCCGGAAGACACGAAGATTATCTTCGGCCCAGACCGGAACTTAGGCAATTACATAAATGGTATTACCGGACGCAAGATGGTGCTTTGGGATGGTGCTTGCCATGTGCATGAACAGTTTTCACTGGAAAAGATATTGGAATTGAAAAAACAATACCCCGATGCGGAAGTCATTACTCACCCGGAGTGCAAACAACCCATCGTACAGGTCTCGGACTTCGTAGGATCGACTGCAGCTCTTTTGAAACATACTGTCAAGTCGGATAAGAAACAATTCATTGTAGCGACTGAAAGTGGCGTTATTCACGAAATGCGTAAGCAGAGCCCCGATAAAGAATTTATCCCGGCTCCTCCCAATGATAGTACATGTGCTTGCAACGAATGTAATTTTATGCGCTTGAACACGATGGAGAAACTTTACAACTGTTTGAAATACGAACTTCCTGAAATATTTGTCGATGAACAAGTACAGGAAAAAGCGATCCGCCCGATCAAGAAGATGCTGGAGATATCGGAGAGGTTGGGGTTGTAAGAATTGTTAGATAGACGGAACAAAATAAAATGATCCACTGTGGATAAAACAAATACCACAGTGGATTTTTATTTTTTATTTTATAACTGCGATTTTAGTAACTACACTTTCTTTTGAATCTTCGGTGGCAGAGAGCACCAGATATACGCCTGAAGCAACACGGACACCTTTTGTATTCCGGCAGTTCCAGATAGCTTGACCACCTAAAGATTTAGTCTGATAGACCAGATTTCCATTCAGATCGGTGATTTTGACGATCGAGTTATCCATCAATCCCGTGATGGTTACTTTGTCCCTGTATTCAGGTCGTACGGGGTTCGGATATGCATACACGTCTGAATAGTCATCTTTACCTTTTGTCGCTTCTCCTTTGTAAGAAACCAAACCTTTGTCGGAACCGATGAACACTTCGCCAGTATTTTCATTAATTTCTATGGAATATATTTTGTCTGACAGTAGCGGACTGTTGGATGTATTGAACTGATGGACGATTTCCTGATTGTCTTCGCTCAATACATAAACACCGCTACCGTCCGTTCCAATCCATTTCCGGTTTCCGTTATCTACCTTGATGGTCGTTATTATCGTATTGTCGAGAAAATAATAAGGGATTCCTTCTTCATTGATTAGTTTTACACGTGTGCAACGCATAGATTGATTGTTTTCTGTCGTTGCCAACTTTGGATTTGTTAAGTATATAGCTCCTTTATTGGTTCCTATCCATATATATCCGTTTTTATCCTCTGCCATACAAGTATAATTGTTAGGGGAAAAGTCGTTATTATCTGTGTCAATGAAGTTTTTAAATTCATATGATGTCGCTTCATCTAAAGAGTTGCTGTTGGTTACGACTGTTAGACAGGCTTGACTGGTAGGGCGAGATATATTGATCCATTTGTCATTGTTTGAGGTGACGAGTATGTTGTTTATCGTGTATTTTCCATTTAACGACTCGACAGACAAGCTATGCCATTTTCCTTCTTTATCCAATATCTTGATAGCTTTGCTCACTTCAGAGTTAGTCATCCATAGGTTTCCTTCCTTATCGAAAGCAAGTCCGTCTACACGACAATAAAAGCCCTCATTGCCATGTGCGTTTTCAAGCGGACTGTTTGTTTTGTTATAAACGGCGGAAGGTTCTCTGTCTATGAATTGAAAAAGGCCATAACCGAAGGAAGATACGTAAATAATCTCTTTTTCAGTATCATTTTTTGTGACGACAATGCTGGTATAGTCTTTAGGCCATGTATTTAGTTTATTCTGAACGACGGAAGGTTCTAGTACACTCCATTTTTCATAGTCATATATCATGACCGATCCGGCTTTATTAAAAGAATTATCCCCTGTCAGGCTTTTTCCACCAGGTATAATATATATTTTATCGTTTTTTGATACGATATCATAAGAACTGTTGGAGTAGGGGCCATCCAAAATTATGGCTTCGTTTATGGCTTCGAACTGGTTGGCTCCTTTTCTTTGGATAGAACGTAGACCTTTGCTTCCTTCGGCTATCCAATATTTGTCAGTCTGATAAGTGCTGATATCTTTGATGGATAGATTGTTGATTTGGTCAAAAGTTTTTGTATCTGTGAAAATATAAACTTGGGATGTGGCCATGCAAGCCAGTTTTTCTCCCACAATTTTCATATTGTTCATTTGTGTGTTGCTGACCAAAGGGACTGTAGTTTCATTCGATTCATAGTAGATACCTTTATTTTGAGACAAATAGAATAGCTTATTTTTAAATGAGGATATTTTGTCTATGGAATTTTCAGATGAGAATCCCGGAATCGAATAAGTTTTCCAGTTTGATCCGTCTAACAGATTATCATTCAAAGAAGCGTATATGACCGTAGACTTTTGATCTTCTTTTGTGGAAGCATATATATTATTGTTGAAAATAGCACAGGATGTTATATTCTTAGATAAGTTATAGGTATCGGTTATTTCTTTTTTGTCCATGTTAACAACTACTATGCCCGACTGTATGGATAAATAGGCATATTCGTTATAAATCATAACGGAATTAAGTGATTTATCTCTTAAAGATGTAGTCGTGTACAGATAAGGTATGTTTTTTACTGAACCTTCTTCTAAAATGTCTATATTGCAGTTTTTGTAAACAATCAATAGTGATTTTGTTTGTTTGTTGTAGGAAATAGATTGGATATCCGTGTCACTCAATCCATTTCCTTTGTAATATTGTTTGATGCTGTTATCTTCTTTCCCATATGTGTATAAAGCACCTTCTGCTACGACAAATACTTGATCTGCGGATTCTTCCACACAATCGGTATTATTGTAGGAGAGATATGTTTTCCATCCAAGCGTGTTGTCATTGTCATTAACTGATAAAGCAGGAAATGATAATAAGAAAAGCAAGATGACAGTTAATATATTTCTCATATTAATTACAATATTAAAAAGTGTAATTCGATAAAAAAGCAGTCAATTTTTTGACAGCTTCGGCACGGTGGCTGATCTGGTTTTTTATATCATTGCCCATTTCGGCAAATGTTTGTGAGTAAGTGTCGGGAACAAATATGGGATCGTATCCGAAACCGCTTTCGCCTCTTTTTTCGTTTATGATCGTACCGTTGACAATACCTTCAAACAAATATTCTTTTCCATTCAAGATAAGAGCGATTACCGTACGGAAACGAGCTTTCCGATTTTTCTTGTTTTCCATTTCATGGAGAAGTTTGTCCATATTGGCTTCCGAATCATGTCCGGGACCGGCATAACGTGCCGAATATACTCCGGGAGCGTTGTGTAGGGCTTCTACTTCAAGGCCAGTGTCGTCTGCAAAACAGTCATATCCGAAATGTTCTTTTATGTAACGGGCTTTTTGCAAGGCGTTGCCTTCTAATGTTTCTGCTGTTTCGGGTATATCCTCATGACAGTTGATCTCTGAGAGGCTGACTATTTCGGTATATCCGGATGTGATTTTCCGGACTTCATCTAGCTTATGTCGGTTATTTGTTGCGAATACAAGTTTCATGTTTGTTGAGTATGAATAAAAAAGCACTTCTATACGATGTGTATATAACGTATGGAAGTGCTTTAAATTGTTTGGATGATTGTTTTATGTTTTTATCTGGTCAAATCCTTCCCCGTATACCCCTCTGACGATACTTTGAGAGATGAAGGCCTGATGGTCGATTTGTTTTACCAGACGGAAAATGGAAACGGATTCTGATTTTTTTGCCAGCAATACAACGACCTTGACCGGTTTGCGGGAATATCCGCCTACACCGTCGAGAATGGTACAACCGCGATCCAGGTCATGGATGATCCGCTCAGCTATTTCATCGTATTTCTGGGAAAAGATCAGGAATTGGACGGATTGACGGTTTCCGTTCAGTACGGCATCTATGATATAGTTGCTTACGAACATTTCGACAAAACCGAACACGATCTTTTCAACATCATGGAAAAGAAAAAATGAGGAACCGATGATAATGAAGTCACAAAACAACAATGCACGCCCGATGGAGATATTTTTGTATTTGTTTACAATAGCTCCCACGATATCCGTTCCTCCGGTACTACCGTTTGCCGAAAAGACAAGTCCGAGACCTGCCCCGCAAAGGAATGCACCAATAATAATGGACATGAACGGTTGGTCATGTAGAAGTGGCTGTCCTTTCAGAAGCCATTCGAAGAATGACAAGGAGGCTGACAGGGAAAAAACTCCGAAAATTGTTTTTATCAGAAATTTAAGTCCTAGAATTTTTAAAGCAGCCAATAATAGAACAACGTTGATAACGAAGTAAGACACAGAAACGGGAATAATCTCGTTACTGGCAAAAAAGATCAAGGCACAAATACCACTGACTCCACCGGTGATGATTTCATTCGACAGAATGAAAGCGTTGAAGCCGAAGCCGTACAAGAGAGTACCCAACAGGATCATCAGGTAATCTTGTACAGCAAAATAGACTTTGTTGTTTATAAGCTTCATTATAATATAGATTTAGATTACGATGTTTACAATCTTTCCGGGAACAACGATAATCTTTTTCGGAGTCTTACCTTCCATCCACTTAGCCGAATTTTCATGGGCAAGAGCGGCTTTCTCAATCTCTTCGCGAGGCATGTCAGCTGGAAGTTCCATGCTGAAACGAGCTTTGCCGTTGAAAGAGATAGCGTAAGTAAGCGAGTTTTCTTTCAAGTATTCTTCGTTGTAGACAGGCCATTCGGCATCGCATACGGTAGTATTGTGACCGCAGGTATGCCATAATTCTTCAGCGGTATGAGGAGCGAACGGAGCAAGCAGAACGATTAACTGTTCCAGGATCGCCCGTTTGTTGCATTTCAGGCTGCTCAATTCGTTTACACAGATCATAAAGGCACTGATGGAAGTGTTGTACGAGAAATGTTCGATGTCGTATGTCACTTTCTTGATCAGTTTGTGCAGTGATTTCAGTTCGTCGGCTGTCGGTTCCACATCCGTGATCTGCAAGGTGTCCGTATTGCCGAAGAACAATCCCCAGAGCTTTTTCAGGAAGCGGTGTACGCCGTCGATACCGTTCGTATCCCACGGTTTGGATTGTTCCAACGGGCCTAAGAACATTTCATACAGACGAAGCGTGTCAGCTCCATATTTCTCGACAATCATATCCGGATTGACCACGTTGAACATGGATTTCGACATCTTTTCAACAGCCCATCCGCAGATGTATTTTCCATCTTCCAATACGAATTCCGCATCGTTATATTCCGGACGCCAGTTTTTGAAGGCTTCGATATCCAGTATATCGTTTGATACGATATTTACGTCTACATGGATAGGAGTGACTTCGTACTGGTCTTTCAGGTTCAGGGATACGAATTTGTTCGTGCCGTTGATACGATATACGAAGTTGGAACGTCCTTGGATCATACCTTGGTTGATCAGTTTCTTAAACGGTTCCTCTTCACAAACGACCCCCAAGTCAAACAGAAATTTGTTCCAGAAACGACTATAGATCAAGTGTCCGGTAGCATGTTCGGTTCCTCCGATATACAGGTCTACGTTGCGCCAGTATTCGTCTACGTCTTTAGCAACCAAAGCCTGGTCGTTGCGTGGATCCATGTAACGCAGGTAATAAGCAGATGAACCGGCGAATCCCGGCATCGTGCAAAGTTCCAGCGGGAAGATAGTCTTGTTGTCTATTTTGGAAACTTCCGTGACTTCCTGTTTCACGGTGTCCCATGCCCATTTTACGGCGTGTCCTAAAGGCGGTTCACCTGTTTCGGTCGGCAGGAATTTATCTACTTCCGGCAATTCTAATGGTAATTTATCTACCGGCAACATCTGAGGCATACCGTCTGCATCGTAATAGACAGGGAACGGTTCGCCCCAGTAACGCTGGCGGCTGAAGATAGCGTCGCGCAGACGGTAGTTCACCTTTACACGTCCTAACTTATGTTCTGCCACGTATTTCTTGGTGGCGGCGATTGCTTCTTTTACGGTCAGGCCGTTCAACGACAGGTCGCAATGAGGCGTTACGTCCAGTCTCGGTGAGTTGCAGACGATTCCTTCTTTCGCATCGAAACTTTCTTTGCTTACGTCGCAACCTTCGATCAGCGGGACAATCGGCAAGTTGAAATGTTTGGCAAATGCATAGTCGCGACTGTCGTGTGCCGGAACAGCCATGATGGCACCGGTTCCGTAACCGGCCAGTACATAGTCGCTGATCCAGACAGGCACGGCGTCGCCCGTGAACGGATTGATTGCGTATGAACCGCTGAATACACCGGTAACGGAACGATCGGCGATACGTTCACGCTCCGTACGTTTTTTAGTACGGTCCAGATAAGCGTCAACTTCTTGTTTCTGCTCCGGAGTCGTCAATTGTGCGACCAGTTCGCTTTCGGGAGCCAAGACCATGAAAGTGACACCGAACATAGTGTCGGCACGGGTTGTAAAGATGGTAAATTCGAGGTCGCTGTCTTTTACTTTGAATTGGATTTCGGCACCTTCGCTGCGGCCGATCCAGTTACGCTGTGTTTCTTTCAGCGAGTCTGTCCAGTCGATCGTCTCCAGTCCATCCAGAAGCCGTTGTGCATAGGCGGATACGCGCAGGCACCACTGACGCATGATCTTTTGTTCCACCGGATAGCCACCACGTTCGGAAACGCCGTTCACCACTTCGTCGTTGGCCAGTACCGTACCCAATGCGGCACACCAGTTTACCATCGTTTCGCCTCGATAAGCGATCCGGTAGTTCAACAGGATTTCCTGTTTTTCTTTATCGTTTTTGGCTTTCCATTCGCCGGCAGTGAAATGCAATTCTTCGCTGCAAGCTACATTCAAACCTTCCGTTCCGGACTGTTCGAAAGCGGCAACCAGTTCGCTGATGGGACGTGCCTGCTTTTTATCGTTGCAGTAATAGCTGTTGAACATCTGGATGAATGCCCATTGCGTCCATTTATAATATTCGGGATCGCAAGTACGGATCTCGCGGTTCCAGTCGTAACTGAAACCTATTTTGTCCATCTGTTCCCGATAACGGGCGATGTTTTTCTTTGTCGTTACTTCAGGATGCTGTCCGGTTTGGATAGCATATTGTTCTGCCGGCAGTCCGTAGGCATCGTAGCCCATCGGATGCAAGACATTGAAACCTTGCAGGCGTTTGTAACGGGAATAAATATCAGAAGCGATATAACCGAGTGGATGGCCTACATGTAGTCCTGCTCCTGATGGATAAGGGAACATGTCCAAAACGTAATACTTTGGTTTGTCGGCATTTTTTTCGACTTTATAAACCTTATTGGCAATCCAGTATTCGTGCCATTTTTTCTCAATTTCTCTGAAATTGTACTCCATGATCGTCTATCGTTTATTTTATCGTTTTCTATTTAAAGCCACAAAGTTAGTGAATTTTGTAATACATAAAGAGTTGAAGCGGCAAATTGCAAGGACGGGCAAAATAAAATTTCATTCTGGAGGTTGTGGATGTCAATCTGGAAATTACAAAATGCAAAATTTTGAAAAAGGGAAGAGTATTACAACCAATGCCGATAGAACCCTTAAAAGAAGTATGCGCCGTAATTTGTATCGTTGCAAATTACGGCGTGACGTGTTAATCGAGCTTTTGAAAAAAGTCGGGTTTATTCCTGAAAAACAATGGAAGTAAATACTCCGGGGCAGCAGTTGGAACTGTTTTAAAAAGCAAGAATCCTACTCAATGCAGGATTCTTGCTTTGAAACAACGTCTGTTTTTTATTTTTAATTTGAATTATAAATCATTGATTATGAATTGATAATAGCAATTGTGTTGTTTCTAATGGTTCAAATATACTAAAATGAAAGTAAATCACAACGCATGGCTTATTGTAGCCAGGGCAACCACACAAAATTCGGAAATCGTATGAACTATATCAAAGAAAAAACAGAACCTTATCATATAAGTATTTCCCATTTCCTCTGTCACTGTATCACTGATTCCTTTTTACCAATTGATATTCAACTTGTTTGATTAGTGATATATGCCCGTTTTCTCTATCACTACGGTATCACAACCCTATCACTGGCAACTTGGATGGGAAACAGGTATTCCGCTTATACATATCTGTATATTAGTATATTACAAATAAAACAAACAATAAACACTTGATTCCCATCCCTGCAAACCACTCGATTATTTTATGTAAAAACGGCTATAAAATAGGTAAAACCGGGTAGTTTTTATTGCCCGGCACGGTACTTTAGTTGCCGGACACCCCCATGTTACCCCCTTTTACACCCGGATGTACCGGCTCCCTACACCCGGATGTAAAGGATGGCAACATGGGGGTGTTTACGGAATTATCTGCTTGTTTCTGCTAAAAAAAGAGAAGGCTTTAGTGGAATGAAGAACCGTATTTTGTCAATTTAATATCTATTATATTCGTTTTTACATTTATTTATTCGATTATTTTATATGCTTTTTTAAAAGTAACAGAAGGTAATATGTTGGTTTCCAATCATATGATAAAAATGTCCTGTTTCAGGAGTGATACAGGCAGTGATACAGGAAAACATCCTGTATCACTGCTATAACGCTTGAATATCAATATCTGAAACTTTTGTAGTGATAGAGTGATAAAAGGCATTTACATTGTGAAATTAACCAATGTCGGCAATACGAAAATTATTAAGGTAAATGTATACTAATCCATATTTAGTATTGAATGAGAAAGGGCGTCCGCGAGGATGCCCTTTTTTGTTTCTTTTCGTTTCCTGACAGTCCGGTATCTCCTCCCTGCTTATGCCAAAAAAGAAACTCTCTTCTTTTCACTCTCTTTTTAATTTATATTTTGATCAATATGAGGTTATGCCTCATTTTATTATTTTGGGGAAAACAGCCTATATAGGACGCAGTCCCATGCTATGTTAATTTATCTCATCCGGCCACGGGCAAGCCTTTCCTGTCGCCTTGAAAGATGGCCGTTGGGCATCTACTTTACGGAGATGGTCGCCGAGTTCTTTGGAGAGGCGTTTGACGATTTCCGGGTGACGGGTGCTAAGGTCGTTCTTTTCGCCGATATCGTCGGAGATGTTGAACAGCTCTTTCTTGCCAGTGCCGTAATAGTAAATCAGTTTCCAGTCGCCATTGCGGACCGCACAGTTGAAGTTGATGCCCGGACCGTCGTTGCCCCAGTTGTTCGGCATGTTCCAGAAGAGGGAACGCCCTTTGGAAGGATCGCCCGTCCCGGTGAGCAGAGGGACGAAACTGACGCCGTCGATCGGTTGCACAGTCTTGTAGTCCTTTATTCTGGCCATTTCGAGAATAGTCGGGTAGAAATCTTCTATCAGCAGATATTTGTCGCAGCGGGTATCCGGTTTAGCAACGCCCGGCCAACTGACGATCATCGGCTCGCGGATACCCCCTTCACAAAGAGAGCCTTTGCCGCTATGCAGCGGATAGTTCTGTGTGTACAACGGGCCGTCGCGCCATTCGGACGTAGAGGCAAGGCCGCCATTATCGCTCATGAAGAGGATGATCGTATTATCTGCCTCCCCGTTCTTCTCCAACCAGTCCATCAGGTCGCCTAAACTCTTGTCCATCCCTTCGATCAAGGTGGCGTAGGCAGCCTCATGGTCTGTCATTCCTTTCTTCTTGTATTTCTCATAGAAACGCATGTCTTTGTTCAACGGGATATGGATGGCATAGTGGGACATATAGAGGTAGAACGGCTGGTTGTATTTCTTCGCTTTGTCGAGAGCCTTGATTGCCTCCAATGTCAGGGCTTCGGTCGCAAACATCTCCGTGCCCCAATACTTTTCGAGACCTGGGATGGACATTAGGGAGGTCGGCTTGCCGTCCTTCGTATGACCGTAATTCTCTTCACCTAAGTAACTCGCTAAACCTCCGGCAGCATGGCCGGCAATGTTGACTTCGAACCCCCAGTGGTGCGGGTCTTCCCCCGGAGTGTCGATCGCGCCGAAATGGGCCTTTCCGCAGTGGATCGTATGGTAGCCGCTATTCTTCAGGAGCTGGACGAAAGAAGTCCCGACGAAGGTATTGTTTGTTCCCGGAACCTGGCTGACGCCGTTATAGTTCCAGTCCGGTATGTCGAGCAGACTGTCTTTGCGGTCGGTCGTCTTATCCTTTTGCAGCGTCCAGTTGGTGACACGGTGGCGGGCGGCATTCGTCCCCGTGATCAGGCTGCAACGGGACGGGGAGCTGATACTGCTGGCATAGGCCTGGGTGAACATGACTCCCTGGCGGGCGAGGCGTTCCATGTTGGGCGTCTCGTAGACTTCGTTATAATGCGTCTTTTCTGTCCAGAAAGGCAGGGAAGTGTCTTCCCATCCCATATCGTCAACCATAAAGAGGATGATGTTCGGCCGTTTGGCAGGCTGATCGGCTGCCTGCATATTTCCTGTCTGGAAAGCGGGCAGGATTACTAAAGGCAATAAGATTCGTTTGTCCATCTTGTTTGTGTTTTTCGGTTTATATTCCTGTGAAAGTTACTGATATGACAAAGGTACATATTGATTCGGAATATTTTTTACAATAGGAGGACAGACTGAATCTTTTATCTGGAATTATGTATCTAATACTACCAATTCATAGTTCTTGCTTCCGAGTCCGATCGTCTCGGCATAATCAACCGTGTGACGTCCATGAAGGCTTTCAATGCGATTGACCAACGGTCTATTGTCGTTGCCTTCGGTTGGCTTTACAGCATATACTAAATCCAGACAAGCCTGATCCAGAGCTACGGGGTCGGTTGAAGCAAGTATTCCGATGTCTTTCATTTCGGGATCATGAGGGTTGGAATCGCAATCGCAGTCAATTGAAAGATTATTCATTACATTAATATATAAAATATTATCACCGAAATAATCTGCTACACTTTGCGCCGAAGCTGCCATTGATTCGAGGAAAGCATCTTGTTCGGGTAGGTTATTCCATAATTCGGCAGTCTCTGCTGTTTTACCGGCCGTATGAATATAGGTTTTGCCTTTAGAAGAGGCGACACCGATGGACTGATTTTTGATTACACCTCCGAATCCACCCATTGCATGTCCTTTGAAATGCGCCAGGTTAATCATGAAATCATAGTTCTTCAGATGGGTTCCGACGATGTTATATTGGATATGTTTTTTATCTTTTACCGGAATATTGAATTCACCTTCAGAATCCATGATGTCGACCTTTGCTATGTCGAAGAAACCATGGTCTTTAGCTGCTTGGATATGCTCTTCTGTCGTAAAGCGTTTTCCGACATAGGCCGTATTGCATTCTACTATTGTCCCGCTTACTTTCTGCACTAAGTCTTTGATCAGAGACGGCTGCAGGAAATTATGTCCGCCCGGTTCGCCTGTACTGATTTTGATGGCAACTCGTCCGGATGCTTTACGCTTGAGTGCTTCGTATATTTTGACCAAAGCATCGGGAGAGATCTCTTTTGTCATCAGGACTTTTGATCTATTTTGGTTTGTTCCTCCTTTAAGAGGGATGACGGTGGGCACGATATTGCCCTTCAAATGAATTGGCAGACTGGAAGCTGCTGCTAAGGATGCTAATGTAGTCAATGAAGACCTCATCCAGGACCTTCTTGTCATTTTCTTTTCCATATAAATCTTCCCTTTTAATTATTTCTTCAAAAGTAGTGGACAAGATTTAATTGTGTAATACCTGAATTACGGATAAATATACCTTTATTACTGCATGTGTTGTTCGAGTTGTCGCTTATTCTTCCTTCAACTCAAATTTCCGGAAACTAAGAATATCGTCGTTAAACTGGGGATTCAGGTAATGGCTGTCGGAAATGTATAGCCCTTCGGGACGAACCAGCATGATGGTCGGATTATAGGTATTGTCGGGAAAGAGGGTTTCGCCGAGAATACGGAAATCTTTATCGAGAATAATAATGCTGAAGTTCTTACGCCCGAATTGTACGAGTTCCATAGGACGGACGCCTTTATCCAAAGTCGAGGGCGGATAAGCAATCCGGTAATAAACCTCCCGGTAGGGATCGTACAGCAAGTTATTATACCAGGCATTCACACAGAAGTCTTCGGGGCTTGCTGTCAACTCGTCTGGCAATTGTACTTTGTCGAAGTACTTACTTTTAACCGAGACTTTCCGTATCGAGTCGTGTTCAGGAGTAGCCACATAGATATTCTCGTCATAGTGGAACGAGTAAATGAAGCGTTGGCCGTCATAGCAACGACTGTAACTGGCTTCCATGCCGTATCGTTTCAGCTTGACTTCCGAACCGGGATAATCGGGATAATCGAAGGGCAGTTTCTTCTCCTCTTTCGTATTCATATTGATTGCGACGGAAACAGGGTCATGCTCAATCAGGCGATTTGGTTCTATGCAGGTATATAGAGTGTGTTCGATACGTACAGGTAATTGTGAGGCTGTAGCCATAAAACAAGAAGGTTTTAATCCAGGAAAAGGCTGCTTATCAAGAAGGTCGCAGTTCTTATTAATCAAGTATAGCCCACTTTCGTAAAAATTGAAGACGTAAATACTGTCGAGATTCTGAATGTAATAACCGAATATCCTTCCAACACCGTTACTTCCTTCCTGTGAAGGGGTTATCCTGAACGCCGGTTTCTGCTGTTTCAGGTCATAGAAGTGGATCGTATTGTTTTCAATATTCTGGAAAGTGAAATACTCTTTTCCGTCTTTGTCTTTATAGACTGAATAAATGTTGAAGTTGTTTTTCGTGTCCGAATCGATCGGGAAAGACAGCGTTTCGTCTGTCTCTTTCAATTCGCATGCTCCGTACTTTTTGTGCGTTGAACAGGAGATAAACAGGAATAAAAAGAATAGTAATAGATGGTGCTTTTTCATGTTCATAATAAATTAAAGGAAAGGAAGAAAATTAAAAACTCCTTGTTCCCGTGCCTCGTGTGGGAGAGTGCGGGAACAAGGTGATTTTGACATGCTTTTTCCGGGCTTTTAATCTTTCTTTAACGGCGGATAGTCGATCGTATAGTGCAACCCGCGACTTTCCTTACGTTCCATTGCCTGACGGGTGATCAGGTAACCGACGTTGATCATGTTACGCAGTTCACACAGTTCTTTGGAGGCCTTGCAACGTTTGAAGAGGCTTTCCGTCTCTTCGTACAGGATGTCCAGGCGGTTCCAGGCGCGGGTCAGGCGGGTATTACTGCGGACGATGCCGACATAAGATTCCATGATCTGGTTCACTTCTTTCATGCTCTGGGTGATCAGTACGCGTTCTTCGGTGGAAATCGTACCTTCATCGTTCCATTCGGGAATATCGGTGTTGAAATCGTAGCGTTCGAGGACGCTTAGGATATGTTTAGCTGCTGCATCCGCATATACGACTGCTTCGATCAACGAGTTGGAAGCCAAGCGATTTCCACCGTGCAATCCTGTGCAGGAACATTCGCCGATGGCATAGAGACGACGGATGCTGGATTGCCCGTTCAGATCGACACTAATACCGCCGCACAGATAATGGGCTGCTGGAGCTACCGGGATGTAATCCTTCGTGATGTCGATGCCGATGCTGAGGCATTTTTTATAGATATTGGGGAAATGCTTCTTCGTCTCCTCCGGGTCTTTATGGGTCACATCCAAGTAAACGTGATCTTCACCTCGGAGTTTCATCTCGTTATCGATCGCACGTGCTACGATGTCACGCGGGGCGAGAGACAGACGTTTGTCGTATTTTTGCATGAACTCCTTTCCGTCCAGCGTACGTAAGACGCCGCCATATCCGCGCATGGCTTCGGTGATCAGAAAACAGGGACGGTCTCCCGGGTGGAAAAGAGCGGTCGGGTGGAACTGGATGAACTCCATGTTTTTGACAGCTCCTTTCGCGCGATACACCATTGCGATACCGTCGCCCGTAGCGATCAGCGGGTTGGTTGTGTTGCGGTAAACGGCTTCGCAACCGCCTGTTGCCATAACTGTTACCTTGGACAGGAACGTGTCTACCTTACCGGTGTCTTCGTTCAGCACATAAGCGCCGTAACATTTGATGCCCGGCGTATGACGGGTGACGATGATACCCAAGTGATGCTGCGTGATGATCTCTACTGCAAAGTGATGGTTGAATATCGTGATGTTGGGATGTCTCTTGATCGCTTCGATAAGGCTTAGTTGGATCTCGGCGCCGGTGTTGTCCTTGTGATGTAGGATGCGGAATTCGGAATGCCCTCCTTCGCGGTGAAGATCGAACTCGCCGTTCTCCTTCTTGTCGAAGTTCACACCCCAACTTATGAGTTCCTTGATCTGATCCGGTGCGCCTCGTACGACCATTTCCACGGCTTCCCGGTCGTTGATCCAGTCGCCGGCAATCATTGTGTCTTCAATATGCTTGTCGAAATTGTCTACCAGCAGGTTTGTTACCGAAGCAATGCCTCCCTGCGCGAAATAGGTGTTCGCTTCTTCCAGCTCTGTCTTGCAGATGATGGCTACTTTCCCTTTATCGGCTACCTTCAAGGCGAGGCTCATGCCAGCGATACCGGAACCGATCACTAAGAAATCGAATTGTTGTACCATAGTTTATATCCTTTGTGGCTGACAAAGTTAGGAATTAACTTATTTAGTTGTACCTTATACAGCCCGCTTTCGTGCAAAATAGTCCGCATTACTGATTCTTTGGATATTTTAAACTTCTCGTCGTAAACATCTCAGAATGGAACCCTGTTCTATTGGGGCATTGGATATCCTGCTAATTATTAACACTTAAACGTTTTAAAATATGAAATCTAAAGTTGTATTGAACGCTCTGGCCTTGTTGTTTGCGGCTGGTGCGATGGCTCAGGATTGTACGTTCTTTTTCCCGCAGACCAAAGGTACGCAGCTCGTAAAAAAAGGCTATGATGCAAAAGGAAACCTGCAGAGTGTGATGACCTACACGGTCGACGAAGTGAAGAACATCCCGTCCGGCCTGGAAGTGGAAGCCGATTATGTGTTCAAAAATAGCGCGGGGACGGTTTATGACAAGGGTGACCTGGAAGCATTCTGCAAGGACGGGGAGTTCTTTATGGAAATGAAAGAAGTATTGTCCAACCCGTCTTTTGTCTCGACCGTGCAATCGGATGTGGCTGCCACTGATGCCGTCATCAATTATCCGAGCGTCTCGAACGCACCTTCCGGTAACGGAGACGATATGTATTTTGACGATGCCTATATCCAGATCTATTCGAAGAAGAACCGGAAGGATCGCAAGAACGTGTCTATCTATGACCGCGAATATGTGACGACCGAACAGGTGGCGACTCCCGCCGGCACGTTCGACTGCACGAAAGTAAAATATAAAATCAAATCCCGCTCCCCGAAGGAAACGATCGAGGGATACGGATATGAATGGTATGCTCCGAATGTAGGTGTCGTAAAGAACGAACAGTATAACAACAACAATCAGTTGCAATACTATACTGTCCTCGAAGTTGTAAAGTAATGAAAGAAATATTCCTTTCTGGAATTGTTTGACCGGTTTAAGTGGATGCGCTGTTACTGAGAAGTTGCAGCGCATTTTCTTTTCCCTGAATCGCCAAAAGAAATAAAATGACTATCTTTCGGCAAAATTCAGAATATGGACAGAGTCTTTAAATCAAAAGTCGGTTGGTGGTACCATTTGGTATTGTTGGTGATGGTGGCGAGCACTGTTTTTGCATTCGTGGGGGGCAAGTCTCCCGTAACGATGGTCATGCTACTGTTGTTCACATTAGAATGCATTCACATGCTGTTGTCAACCTGGTATAAAATAACGGCGGATGGCTACTTGATAGCTCATTGCAGTATCTTTCCGGAGAAAAAGATCCCTATCTCGGAGATTAGCGCCGTCGAAGTGACAGTAATGCCTGTTTCGAGCTATGCCCTGTCGTTGGACCGTCTGATCATCTATAAAGGCGACACGCAGTGGCTATTGATTTCGCCGGTCAACAAGCAGGATTTCGTCAAGCTGTTGAAGAAGCATAATCCCGATATTCGGATAAAGGAACCGGTTATCTAAAACTTAAAAACAGATTACCATGAAAGCACGGATTCGGAAAAACCAGAAAGATTGGCATGTATACATCTTCTGGATTTTATTAGGAGTATTTGCATTGTTGGTTATTATGAATGCTTTCAGCGAGGACAAATTTGATCGACTACCCTTGATCCTTTGTTTCCTGCCGTTAACTATACTTCAATTGCGTCCGTATCAGATAACGGATAGGGACATGTTGCACGGAAACGGGCAAATCGACGTGAAACTGATCTCCCGGCTCGAAAGCAACGGAAACAAGGTCATTGTTTATTACTCCCGTATGGAAGGAGGTATCGAAAGGCGCTCCTCTTTTTATCCGGCTGACAAGGATGAATTTATCTCGATATTACAACAAATTAATCCCAATATAAAACTTAATTAAATCTGAGAACATGAAATACGATGTTGCCATAATCGGGGGCGGTCCTGCCGGTTATACGGCTGCTGAAAAAGCGGCTGCGGGTGGCTTGTCCACTGTGCTTTTTGAGAAGAACGCGTTAGGCGGTGTGTGCCTGAATGAAGGATGCGTGCCGACAAAGACTTTGCTTTATTCTGCAAAAGTGTTTGATACGATCAAACACGCCCCCAAATATGCGGTAAGTGCGGAGAATCCTGCTTTCGATTTCCCGAAGATCATCGCCCGTAAAAATAAAGTCGTAAAGAAACTGACAGCTGGCATCCGCATGAAGATGAAGGAAAACGGTGTGGAAGTGGTGAGCGGCGAAGCCGAAATCAAAGGTCGGGCAGCCGACGGAACGATCGCTGTCGCTTCGGGCGAAGTTGTTTATGAAGCTGCCAACCTGCTTATCTGCACCGGTTCGGAAACCGTCATACCTCCCATTCCCGGATTGGCGGAAACAGAGTACTGGACAAGCCGTGAGGCATTGCTGTCCAAAGAACTGCCGGCTTCGCTGGTGATCATCGGCGGCGGTGTGATCGGCATGGAGTTCGCCTCCTTCTTCAATAGCATGGGGACGGAAGTGCATGTGGTCGAGATGCTGGATAAGATTCTCGGTCCGATGGACAGGGAGCTGTCCGAGATGTTGCAGGCCGAATATGCCAAACGGGGCGTCAAGTTCTATTTAGGACATAAGGTGACTGCCGTAAACGGCGGCGATGTGACGGTCGAGAAAGACGGCGAGACATCAGTCATCCAAGGCGAAAAAGTCCTGTTGAGCGTAGGCCGTCGTCCCGTGACCAAAGGTTTCGGCTTGGAAACACTGGCTCCCGAACCTTTCCGGAACGGCATTAAAGTGAACGGATTTATGCAGACTTCCGTCCCGAATGTGTATGCCTGTGGCGATATAACCGCTTTCTCCCTGTTGGCCCATACGGCTGTCAGCGAAGCAGAAGTGGCCGTCGACCATATTTTAGGTAAGAACCGCAGCATGAGTTATAAAGCCATTCCGGGCGTTGTTTATACCAACCCCGAAATCGCGGGTGTCGGCAAGACCGAAGAGGAGTTGCAAGCTGAAGGAACTCCTTACACCGTCAAGAAGATACCGATGGCGTTCTCCGGCCGCTTTGTCGCTGAAAACGAGCAGGGCAACGGCATCTGCAAGCTGATTTTGGCTGAAGACGAAACGATCATCGGCGCCCACCTCTTGGGAAATCCGGCCTCCGAGCTGATCGTCATAGCCGGGATCGCTGTCGAAAAAGGCATGAAGGCCTCCGAGCTGAAGTCCATCGTCTTCCCACATCCGACCGTAGGCGAGATCCTTAAGGAAGCGCTCTGATATTTTATTCCCCATACATGCCCGATCCCGATCCATCCCGGCGACTGTTCGATGGATCGGGATCTTTTTGTTGAAAGTCCTGCTTTAATCAACCTGAAGTGTGGAATGTTTTATCTGTTTCCATGAGGAGAAAATAACTTTTCTCGCCAGTGAAAATTTGTTTTCTATGGGAAGAAACAAAAGATTCATGCCAATGGAACAAAATTTCCCCCTCTATGAAACTGCTCCGAAACGGGTAGCCGTTCGTCCTTACCAGGATAGGAGTTGGTTTCATTTAGCTGATGTTTCTTCGAAAATATCCTTATAAGATGCTGAAAATGCTACAGGTTACCAAAAAAATCATTTACTTTGCAAACTTAATAATGTGCCAATGCACAAAAATGGCACATTGGCACATTAATTAATTGGCAAATTATTATTATGGCACAAGAAGATGTATTTAAGAAATTAGTTTCGCACTGTAAAGAATACGGGTTTGTATTCCCCTCTTCAGAGATTTATGACGGTTTAGGAGCAGTGTACGATTATGGGCAGTATGGCGTAGAGTTGAAAAATAACATAAAGAAATACTGGTGGGACAGCATGACGTTGTTGCACGAAAATGTAGTCGGCATCGATTCGGCTATCTTTATGCATCCTACTATCTGGAAAGCATCCGGCCATGTCGACGCGTTCAATGACCCTCTGATCGATAACAAGGATTCCAAGAAACGCTATCGTGCCGATGTACTGATCGAAGATCACCTGGCGAAGATCGAGGAGAAGATGAATAAGGAAGTGGCCAAGGCCGCGAAGAAGTTTGGTGATGCTTTCGATGAAGCCCAGTTCCGTGCGACGAACGGACGCGTGCTTGAATATCAAGCTAAGTGGAACGAGATCCACGAACGCTACTCGAAAGACATGAATGATTCCAATTTCGAAGACCTGCGTCAGCTGATCCTGGATTGCGAAATCGTTTGCCCGATCTCCGGAACCCGTAATTGGACCGATGTCCGCCAGTTCAATTTGATGTTCTCTACGGAGATGGGTTCTACTTCAGACGGTGCCATGAAAGTATATCTGCGGCCGGAAACAGCACAGGGTATTTTCGTCAACTTCCTGAACGTACAGAAGACCGGCCGCATGAAAATACCTTTCGGTATCGCCCAGATCGGTAAGGCTTTCCGTAACGAGATCGTTGCCCGTCAGTTCATCTTCCGTATGCGCGAGTTCGAACAGATGGAAATGCAGTTCTTCGTTCGTCCTGGCGAAGAGATGGAATGGTTCAAGCAGTGGAAGGCTACTCGTCTGAAATGGCACCAGGCAATGGGATTGGGTAATGAAAAATATCGTTATCACGATCACGAAAAGCTGGCCCACTATGCAAATGCGGCTACTGATATCGAATTCGAAATGCCGTTCGGTTTCAAGGAAGTGGAAGGTATCCATAGCCGTACGAATTTCGACTTGAGCCAGCACGAAAAGTTTTCCGGCAAGAAAATCCAGTATTTCGACCCTGAACTGAACCAGAGCTATACTCCGTATGTAATCGAGACCTCTATCGGTGTAGACCGCGTGTTCTTGAGTGTGATGGCCGGTTCTTATTGCGAAGAGACATTGGAAAATGGCGAAACACGTGTTGTATTGAAGTTGCCCGCAGCGTTGGCGCCTATCAAGCTCGCTGTATTGCCGTTGGTGAAGAAAGACGGTCTGCCTGAAAAGGCTGAGGAGATCATGAAGATGTTGCGTTTCGATTTCCGTTGCCAGTATGACGAAAAAGATTCTATCGGCAAGCGCTATCGTCGCCAGGATGCTATCGGAACCCCGTACTGTATTACAGTTGACCACGATACTTTGAAGGATAATTGTGTCACGATCCGTTTCCGCGATACGATGGAACAGGAGCGTGTGAGCATCGACAAGTTGCATGACATTATCTCCGAGAAGGTAAGCATGAAGAATTTATTAAAAAAGATAATGGAATAAACGCATGAAGAAATACCTGCATATCGCGTTGATGTTGTTGTGTGTCTTCGTTGTCTCTTCTTGCAAGGATGATGACGATGATACTGAAGCTGTTGAAAGAGAGGCTTATAAGTTGGAACAGGACATTGCCTTCCAGGCAAAAGTAAATGAAACCGGTTTTGTAAGATGGTATTCGGAAGCCGGTGATGGTTATGTTTGTGCCAAACTGATTGAAAAGGGGAATGGCAAGCAAGCTTATTTCAATAGCCGTGTCTCGGTCTACTATAAAGGTTCTTTGACAGATGGAACGGAGTTTGATGCCCGGTTGTTTGAAGACGGTACGCCCTTCAAGTGTGCGGTCAGTTCATACTATGCGAATTATTCGAACTCCAATCCGAATGGATATGGTTCCGTTATATCTGGTTGGACAGTTGCTTTGCAACATATGGTTGAAGGAGATAAATATGAGGTTTGGATTCCGCAGCAGTTAGCCTATGGTGCAAGCGACAACGGTGATATCCCGGCTTATTCGACTTTGATATTCGAAATAGAGCTGGTATCGGTGGATGAGCAGGCAGCTTCGGCAAGTTAAAAGTTGATTTATAAAAGAATAAAAAGGGGTTGTCTATACAATGTGTAGGCAGCCCCTTTCTACTTTTTATTTCTTCTGTTTCAATATCCTCTGTGCACAGTCCGAGAACACTACGATCGCCCCGGCAATGATTGCCGTATCTTTTATTACTAGTCTGCCTGCCCCGGTCAGCAGTGGGAATCCGTGCTCTCCGCTTCCTAAGTCTGGCACCCATACTTCAGGTGTTGTTACTAGGAAAGAAAGTGTTCCGATTGTCATGATAATGGCGAGTCCTGCACCTACCAGACCTATTTTAGGGGAGAAAATACCTAAGAATGTCAGGATACCGATAGCCATGATCAGGATACCCAATCCGTACGAGAAGCCATACGTGTTGTTTTCCACATGCCATTGATGTCTTGCTTCGTTGAATTCTCCTTCTTTCAATTTATATTCTTTATATTTGGGAGCGTTTTTCGTATAGAAGAAGCTCATAAAAGGACTGTTTGCTACAAACGGTACGATACCTTCTGCTTCGTAGTTATAGAATTTCAATCCTCCGATCCAAACGAATATAATCAGGATTGCTGTGCGGATCAGATTAATACCTAGCTTTTGAGTGGAGGCTGCGATGTTCAGGAAGGTGTAAAATAGATTACTTAATTTAGTTGTCATGTCTTTGCTGTTTTATGTGTTTATTTTATATTGCAAAGATCGGTCCATTGTGGCTTGCGGTAAATGGCAATTCTGCCGGATAACTTATCAATTTTTCCCGATCTGGTTATTTATAGGCAAAAGAAACCTCTATAAACAATTAAAGGCTGTCTCACGACAACCCCTAACCAACTTTGTTAACCTTAAATCTAATACTATTATGAAAAAACCATAGTACAAAGATACGGGTTTGTCCAGATTTGTCAAGGGTTAAGGTACTAAATAGTGTTATTGGACTTCCAATAAAAATTAATTGCTGGCGAATAAGCCTTTTATTGAAAATAAAATTATCTTTATTTGTGGTGATGGAGTATTATTAGGATGCTGTTTTTTATAGAGCTAAAGTTGGTTGTTTCTATTATTCAGGAATAGTTTGTTATATGGCAAATTACAATAACCCTTTTTTCTGCCTTTTTCTATTTTATCTGAAAATTCAATTTGTTTTCATCTTACTTTTTGCTCTGATTCCGATATTCGGGATTGAAGTAGAGGCATATCATTTGGACTTCAGTTCTGCTTTACAACCGTCTTTGTTGCCGTGAGTTGCCTGGTTCATGGGTAACGACGACCGTCTTTGTGGTGATAAACGGCAAATAGATGGAGAAAAACTCGCTTTGTCCAAGAAAAAGCGATGTCTGAATTTATTCTATCATTAAGTCATTCTAATGTTAAATAAACTATTAATTACAATAAGGGAAAGAAGGTAAGAAATCAACATGACTCATGTGACAATATGCCAATAAGGAGAGATGTCTTTATTCAACATAAGGTAAACCTTCTTCTTTCAATCGTTAAAACGCCTCTTATAAGTAAAAATATAACTTTTCCGTAAGTAGTTTTCCCGGATAAATCGTCTATACTTGTAAAAACGTTTCTTTGTTAGCATGTGTTATGGATAGACCGAAGGAGGATGATCGAGAGTTGATTCAGTTCAAGGAGTTATATAAATCAATTGCTCCAATGCTGATTTTCTACGCAGGGAAATATGTAAATGCTGTTACTGCAGAGGATTTGGTGCAGGATGTGTTTCTTAAAGTCTGGCAAAAGAGGACTTTTTTGTTCTTGAAAGAAGGGATTAAAACTTATTTGTATCGCTCCGTTCAGCATGCCTGTTTGGATTACCTGAAGCATCAGGAGGTAAAAGGTGATTATATTAATGCCGTCACGACCAAATTAAAAATAGAAGAGATATATTACAATGACGATCCGCAATCCCTGTTTGCGGAAGACGAACGTCTGGAACTTATTTATAAAGAGATGGATAGATTGCCGGAGAAGTGTCGTGAAATCTTTACAATGTCCTATCTGGAAGAGCGAAAAACTTCGGAAATAGCTGTACTGCTCAATATTTCTACTCGCACGGTAGAGTCACAACTTTATAAGGCATTGAAGATTTTACGGGATATTTTGCTTAGCTATTTGATTTTTCTTTCAAATTTTTGAGAATTGCGTAAGTAGATCTGAAGAGATAATCGTGTATAATATAAACGAACATCGGAATGTCTGAAAAATATAACATAGAAGAATTAATAATCCGTTTCTTGCAACAGGATATAAATGAAGAAGAGCTTCATTATTTAGAGTCCTGGCTGGAAGAAGATGCGGAACATAAATCTTATTTCTTTGGGCTGAAAAGCATATCAGATTCCAGTCGACGTTCCTTTTTCTCAAAGGAAGAGGTGAATGAGGCAAGTTGGCAACGAATGCTTGCACGCATAGATAAACACCAAGAGAAGAACCCTTCTCTTGGTAAATCACGTGTACGTGATTTATGGATTTCATGCGTAAAATATGCGGCTATTATAATCTTTGCAATTGGTAGCGGTTGGGGAATTCATGAATTCCAAGGAAAGATACAGCAGTCTGATTTAGCAGAAAAGGACGTAGTATATAATGAGATACATGTCCAAAAGGACGGACGCGCTAATACTGTGCTTCTCTCGGATGGAAGTAAGGTTATTTTGAATGCAGCTACTACTTTTCGCTATCCTACCAGTTTTGATGGGAAAAACCGCCAGGTTTATTTGGACGGAGAAGCTTATTTTGAAATATCCAAGAACTCAGAGAAACCCTTCGTCGTTAAATTGAAAAAGCAAGAAATAACAGTATTGGGGACAACATTTAATGTTCAGGCTTATGGTCATGAATCTTATAGTGAAGTGACACTTTTGACAGGCCGGATTTTGTTGGAAGCATTCAACGAAAGAGGAGAATCTATGAGCTGTATGTATTTAAAACCTGATCAGAAAGCGTTGTCTGATAATTCGACAGGATCGGTCTCTTTGCAAGATGTCAATGCATCGTTGTCAAATGCTTGGATTAACGGAGAATATAAGTTTAAGGATGAACCATTGGCTTCTATCGTAAAACGTTTGGAAAATTACTACAATGTGAAGATACATCTGGAAGATAAACGCTTGGAGAAAATCAGATATACGGGCACATTCTCGTTGGATCAAGATATTTTGGATGTGTTCCGGATTATCGATTATGAAAAGCAGTTAATATTCAAACGAGTGGAAAAGGAAATATTCATAACAAGTAAATAATTTGTCAAATCATTAAATCTGATAGCCTATGTATAAAGTTTCAGTTGTTTAAAAAAGAATCGGAAAATGGTTGCGACATTTCCCGATTCAAAAAAACATTTTCATTAGTTAACCGTCTCTTTCGTTCTTGTCTGGAAAACGCAGCGAATAAGACAATTTAATAATAAAAAACATCCAAATGTATGAAAAAAGAACGAGATGACAGTCGATTACTGTCACTAAAAATTACACGTATTATGAAAATTATGCTAATGTTTATATTAGTAGGAATACTTCAGATCTCTGCGATAACCTATGCCCAGGAGCATCGTATTTCAGTCTCTGTGGAAAATGGAACATTTTACGATGTCGTCTCGCAGATAGAAAAGCAGTCTGAGTTTATGTTTTTCTATAAAAGTGAAGAGATTGATAATAATCAACGTATCAATTTAAACGTTACGAATAAGTTAGTTTCGGAAATATTGAATGAGATTACAAAGAATAATAACTTGGCTTATAAGATTACAGGCAAACATATTATCATAACGAGAGTGGTTTCTGAAAATCAGGTATCCAAAAGGATCAAAGGTTGTATTAAAGATAGCAGTGGAGAGCCGATTGTTGGAGCCAATGTTGTGGAAAAAGGTACAACCAATGGGGCTATTACAGATATCGATGGAAACTTCTCTATAGAGGTTGCTACTGGGGCTGTTTTACAGATTTCTTATATAGGATATAACACACAAGATATTAGAATAACTGATAAAACGTCGTATAATGTCGTATTGAAAGAAGATGCGGAAGTTTTAGATGAGGTTGTCGTTGTGGGATACGGAACAATGCGCAAAAGAGACTTGACAGGTGCCGTGTCACAATTGAAAGGAGATGAGATAGCAGACTTACCGTTGAGAAGTGCATCTGATGCTTTACAGGGAAAGGCCGCAGGTGTTACGATTACATCTACATCAGGTACTCCAGGTGCTATGGGTACAGTTCGTATCCGCGGTGTCGGGACTATCAATGACAATGACCCTCTTTATGTGGTTGACGGTTTGCCTCAAAGTGGTATCGGTTGGTTAAATCCACGCGATATTGAGAGTATGGAGGTTTTGAAAGATGCTTCTGCACAGGCTATTTATGGTGCTCGAGCTGCCAATGGTGTCATCTTGATTACGACCAAGAAAGGAGCGACAGGCGCTTCCTATAAGTCAACCATTGATTTCGATATGATGGTCGGTGTCCAGAATGCGGCCAAAACATATGATATGTTGGATGCGGAAGGATTCATCAAATATAAGAATATGGCTTATGAGGCCTCCAATAAACCGTTGTTGGATGATTTTGCGACTCCGGAGAAAATCGAATCGATACTCTCTTTTTTGGAAAAGAATGGTGGCCGTGCCGGTACTAACTGGTGGAATGAGATAAAGAATACGAATGCCCTTTCACAGAATTATAATTTGTCTTTATCCGGTGGTATGGATAAATTACGCTATCGTTCAAGTTTTGCTTATATGAAGCAGGACGGTATTATTAAATCTACAGATTATGAGCGATTGTCAGGTAGATTGAATTTGGACTCGGAAGTGTATAAGTGGTTGAATGTTTCTTTAAATACAAATGTGATTTATGAAACCCGACGTACAACAGATGAGAATAATGCATATACAAGTACTGTGTTCTCTGCCTTAACGTCTGATCCGATCACTCCTGCTTATAGAAATAATTTGGTGGATATTCCTGACTTCCTTAATGATAGAATTATGGGAGGCTACGAACCGACCAATCCTTTTTCTCAGTATACAGGAATTTTGTATTCAAATAAACCGAATCCATTGGCTCAAACAGAAAGAAAAGGTCAAAATCGTTGGAAAGGCTTGACGTTGAAAAATAATTTGAGTGCTGATATTAAGTTATTCCCATTTTTGTCATTTAAATCCAGTTTAGGTTTGGATCTTACCCGTACATCTGATGAAGGTTTTTCACCTAAATATTATTTAAGTGGAACAGACCAAGTTGCAGATGCGAAAGTTGAACGTGGCATTGGACAAAGAGATTTTTGGGTATTTGAAAATTATTTCTCGTATAATGATAAGTTTGGAGATCATGCTGTTTCTGCAATGGCTGGTACTTCTGCCGAAAAAGAACGTTATGAGACGGTGAAAGCATCGAAGGAAGGATTTGTAAATAATGATTACAGTCAGCAAATAATAAATGCTGGAACAAAAAATCCTGGAGCATCCGGATCTGTTTCTTATCATACGATGAACTCTTATTTCGGTCGTGTTTTCTATTCTTATGCTGATAGGTATATGATTACAGCCAATGTACGTTGGGATGGATCTTCAAACTTTGCCGATAATCATCGGTGGGGTGTATTCCCATCCGTTTCAGGAGGATGGAATTTCCGGGAAGAATCTTTTATAAAAGAAACAATTGGTGATTGGTTCTCTCAAGGTAAACTTAGAGCTGCTTGGGGGGAAATCGGTAATCAGAACATCAGTTCAGGGGCTTATTTGACTCAATATGGAAATAGTGGATACTATTTATTGGGGAATGCTATGGAACCCTGGTTGAGTGGTGGTCGTAAAACTGTCGGGAATCCTGATTTGAAATGGGAAACGACACGACAATTGGATTTCGGTCTTGATTTGGCATTCTTTAACAGCGCACTGAAATTCAATATTGATTATTTTGATCGTAAGACAGAAGATATGTTGGTGCGTGTTCCTATGCCTGCAGCCATAGGATTGCCTGATACACCGTGGAGTAATGCGGGTAGTGTGAGCAATAGAGGTTTTGAATTTGTGATAGATTATCATGGACAAGTAGGAAAAGATTTTTCTTACAATATTGCAGGTAACTTATCTACATATAAAAATAAAGTCTTGAGTTTAGGTGGTGGAACCAATATTCCGGGAAAAACCCATTTGGGCAATCAGGTTAATACAATGATTGAACCGGGAAAACCAATCGGTTATTTCTATGGATATAAGATGGATGGTGTTTTCCAGACACAAGAGGAAATCGATAATTATAGAGGAGGCCCTAATAATACTGTGATTATGCCGACGGCAGAACCCGGTGATTTGAAATTTGTGGATTTGAATGGAGATGGAAAGTTAGGAGAAGAAGATCGTACAATGATTGGTAATCCGCATCCTGATTTTACGTTTGGTCTGACATTAGGTGGAGAATATAAAGGGTTTGATTTGTCTATGTTCTTCCAAGGTTCGGTAGGAAATGATATTTTGAATATCTTGAAGTATGATATTTATTCAGGAACAGGTTGGTATAATGCTCCCAAAGATATTTTTGATAAATTCTGGACAGGACCGGGTAGTACGAATGAGAATTTCGCGATTAGCGCAAATAGCCGTGATAATTTGACAATGTCAGAATGGTATATTGAAAATGGTTCGTATGTTCGCTTAAAGAATATCACTTTGGGATATACATTCCCTAAGCAGTGGACTCAAAAATTAACAGTTCAGAATTTGAGATTATTTGTTGCAGCTCAGAATTTGTTTACGATTACAGGTTATTCAGGATTGGATCCTGAATTGGGTAATTCAAATCCAGCTTTTATGGGTATTGATATGGGATGGTATCCTCAAGCAAGATCTTTTATGGTTGGGCTAAGTTTAAAATTGTAAAAAAGAATGTCGTATGAAAGCATTAAAATATTTTTTAGGGATAAGTTTTGTTATTTATAGTCTTGGGTTAATGACTGGATGTTCTGATGATTTCTTAGACAGACCTCCTCTCGGCACAATGGATGATGCAACCTGGATTAATACAGAAGATGCCGGGGCTAAAATGTTGTCAATGTGTTATACTCCGATGATGGCTAATGCAGAATATCAGATGTTTAAGTTTGAGTTTTTTGACTGTATTACTGATGATATGCATAAAGGTGGATCGGATGCGGCAGATAAAATTCGAATTACTGAAATCGCAAGAGGAAATCCTCTGCCTTCAACGTTATTATTAGAGAGAGTTTGGAATCATAGACTTCAGGTTGCAATCTCAAGATGTAATGTTTTATTGCAAAATGTCACATTAGAAACTCCTTTAATTCAGGCGGGAGGGGCTTATGTCTCGAAAGAGGAAAAAGCTCGCTGGATTGCAGAAGCTCATTTTTTGAGAGCTTATTATTATTTCGATTTGATGATGATTTTTGCGAATGTGCCTATTATAGAAGAACCTCTGAACGTAATTGATAAAACAACTATTACAAAAGCTCCTATGGCTGAAGTCTATGATTTTATCATGAAAGATTTAGAGACTGCTTTGGCTGAGGAAAATTTACCGAGTGCCAAAGGACTGTCGGCAAGTGAGTTTGGTAGAGTAACCCGTGAGGTCGTGCATTCATTTAGAGCAAGAGTCGCATTGTTTAATAAGGACTACGCATTGGCTAAATCAGACTGTAAAAAAGTGATAGATTCCGGTGCATACGAATTAGTTCCGAATTATGAAGATCTGTTCAATAGCGTGGAAAAAGGTTATATGTCTAAAGAGTGTATTTTTATGACCTATAATAGTTATAATCCTCCCTATTGTAATGGAAATCCAGCTTTGATCTATTTTGTTGGACGTGGTGTTACCGGTGGATGGGGAGGTGAGGTTCCTACCTATGATTTGGTGAATGAATATGAGGTAAAGGATCCACGTAAAGTCCATACGATTTTGTCTCATGGAGACATTTTCCCCAAGAAAGATGGAAACGAGGAAGTACATGATTATACAGGTTATGATAATTTTACAAAATTACAAAGCCGTAAGCATTATGTAGATCATTTTAGAAGACCTGATGCGGGACTGAAACAAACAGATTGGTCGTATTATCATATAAGGTATGCAGATGTTTTGTTGATGTATGCAGAATCATTGATAGAGTTAGGTGAAAACTTGCAAGAAGCGGTTGATGTAATTAATAAAGTTAGAGAAAGAGCTTTTTTGACAACATCTCCTACGGATAGTTATGCAACTTACAGATCATTTAATATAGCAGAGCCTATAACAAAAGAAGAGTTTGATAAAAATTATAAGGTTAAGATCAGCGATGACTTAAGAAAGGTTGTTCGACATGAGCGTAGAGTAGAATTGGCAGCAGAAGGTTTACGATATTATGACCTTATGCGTTGGGGTATTTTTGTGGATAAAATCAGGGATTTTTATAAGACTCCTGAAGGAATTGCCACAGAAAAAGGTTCGAATATTTCAGAAAATACATGGCCTTATCCAATACCTCAAGCAGAAATTGATAAAGTCGGAGGATCTTTAGTTCAAAATGATAATTATAAATAATTGTATATTATGGTAACACGACGTAATTTTATAAAAAGAGCTGTAGTAGGATCTGCTGCATTGTCTTTTGGTGGAGTATTGGAAGGTTTTAGTGCAAAAAGTTATAATAATATCGTAGGTGCGAACGAACGCATTAAAGTTGGTGCCATCGGTGTTAATTCGAGAGGGCGTGCTTTAGCTTGTAATTTTGCAAAACAAGAAAATTGTGAGGTGATAGCTTTATGTGATGTTGACTCTCGTGCGTTACAGAAATGTAAAGAGGCTCTTCTTAAGGTAAAAGATGATAAGGTAAAAGAATATAAGGATTTACGTGTTATGTTGGAAAATAAAAATATTGATGCTGTCCTTATTGCAACTCCTGATCATTGGCATGCACCAGCTGCGTTATTGGCAGCTAAGGCCGGGAAACATGTGTATTTGGAAAAACCTTGTAGCCATTCTCCGGAAGAAGGGGAAATTTTGATTAAGGGGGCTCGTAAGTACAATTGTGTCATGCAGATGGGGAATCAACGTCGTTCATGGCCGAATGTTGTTGAAGCCATTCAAGAACTGAAAAATGGTATTATCGGCAATGTTTATTATGGAAAGAGCTGGTATACGAATAACCGACCATCGATTGGTGTAGGGAAAGAAGTTCCAGTACCAGAATGGTTAGATTGGGATTTATGGCAAGGTCCGGCACCACGTGTTGCTTTTAAGGATAATATTCATCCGTATAATTGGCATTGGTTCTGGAGATGGGGTACTGGTGAAGCGTTGAATAACGGAACGCATATGGTTGACATTCTTCGTTGGGGTATGGAATTGGATTATCCTACGATGGTAACTTCTGTTGGTGGAAGATTTCGGTATAAGGATGACTGGGAGACTCCAGATACTCAGGTTATAAGCTATGAATTTGGAGAAGGAAAGATGATGACTTGGGAAGGAAGAAGTTGCAATAGTCAGAATATAGAAGGAAGCTCTGTGGGGGCTATGTTTTATGGTGATAATGGTAGTTTGTTAATTACTGGTTCTAATGCATATACAGTTTATGATTTGAAGAATAAAGTAGTAAAAGACGTTCAAAGTAATATTGCGATAGATCCTCGTAATTTGATGAATCCTGCAGAACAGTTGGATGCATTGCATATTCAGAATTTCTTTAATGCAATTAGAAAGTCTGAACCATTGCATTCAGATATTGCTTCTGGACATAAAAGTACATTGCTTGTTCAATTAGGAAATATTGCTCAGCGTGTCGGTCGTTCTTTAAATATTGATAATCAGAATGGTCGTATCATGTATGATAATGAAGCCATGAAGTATTGGTCTAGGTCGTATGAACCGGGTTGGGAAATGAAACTTTAATGATAAAGAAATAATAGTTATGACTTTAAATAATGCAACAGAATCTCATTCTAAGCGTATGATGTATATAGCCATTGCGATTGTTGGAATGATGTTCTTTATCTTTGGCTTCGTTTCATGGGTTAATGCTATTCTAATTCCTTATTTTCGAATAGCTTGCGAACTGACCAATTTCCAATCTTACTTGGTTACGTTTGCATTCTATATTGCATATCTTGTAATGTCGATACCCGCTTCATTTGTATTGAAGCGGGCCGGCTTCAAGAAAGGAATTATGTATGGTTTTTTTTGCATGGCAACTGGTGCGATGTTATTTGTTCCTGCGGCACTGATCAGAACTTACTGGTTTTTTCTGATAGGTTTATTTTCCATTGGTACTGGATTAACTATTTTGCAGGCAGCGGCCAACCCGTATATTACGATTGTAGGTCCTATTGAAAGTGCTGCTAAGCGAATTAGCATCATGGGAATTTGTAATAAATTTGCCGGAATTATTGCTCCATTGATATTTGCAGCTATTATATTGAAATCGTCTGATAGTGTAATATTCGAGCAATTGAATGTAGGAGCTTTTAGTGAAGCAGAAAAGGATGTAGTTTTAGATGGGTTGATTCGTAGAGTCATTTGGCCATATTCTATTTTGAGTATCTTTTTGTTTGCTGTCGGTATCTTTATTCGTTATTCAGTCTTACCTGAAATTAATCAGGAAGAGGAGAATAAAGAAGTTGAAACAGACGATGGAAAGTCACATACCTCTATCTTGCAATTCCCTTATTTATTGATGGGTGCTGTTGCCATGTTCCTTCATGTCGGGACACAGGTGATAGCCATAGATACTATTATCGGTTATGCAAATTCAATGCATATGGATCTATTGGAGGCTAAGGTCTTCCCCTCTTATACATTGACTGCAACTATTTGTGGATATATTATGGGTATTATATTGATACCTAAATATCTTTCTCAGAAACGAGCTTTTCAGATATGTTGCACGTTAGGGTTGATTTTTTCATTAGGAGTGGTTTTGTCAAATATGCAAGTCTCCTTTTGGGGGCACGATGCGAACCTTTCTATTTGGTTTCTTGTACTTCTGGGATTTCCCAACTCTCTGATATATGCAGGTATATGGCCTTTGTCTATTCGAGGATTAGGGCGGTTTACCAAAATAGGTTCTTCTTTGTTGATTATGGGCCTATGCGGAAATGCCATATTACCTCTGATATATGGACATTTCGCAGACTTGTTTTCTGTTAAGCAAGCTTACTGGGTATTGATACCGTGTTATTTGTATCTAATGTTTTTCTCTTTGTATGGACACAAGATAGAATCATGGTCTTTTAAAAAGAAATAATGGCAATGGGTACAATAATAAAAAACGCAAGAATAATAGCCCCGGGCGGGAAGATTATTCTCGGTAGTCTGAAATGTGAAGAGGGTAAAATTGTCTCTATCTCACAGGAAGAACTATTGCCTTCCGAAAAGGATACGATCATTGATGGGAAAGGTTCTTATCTCTCTCCTGGATTTATAGATGTCCATACGCATGGAGCAGGGGGACATGATTTTATGGATGGAACAGTTGAGGCATTTTTGAAAATAGCGGAAATGCATGCCAAGCATGGAACAACTTCTTTATTGCCTACAACATTGACAAGTACAAATGAGGAATTATATTCTACTTTTGATATTTATAAAAAGGCAAAGGTTGAAAATAAAAATGGCTCCAATTTTATTGGGTTACATTTGGAAGGCCCTTATTTTTCATTTAATCAGCGGGGAGCACAAGATCCTAAATATCTTCGGTCTCCTTCTCCTGAAGAGTATACCGAAATATTGGGTTCAACAGAAGATATTGTTCGCTGGAGTTTGGCTCCTGAATTGGATGGTGCATTAGATTTTGGGAGAGAATTATGTCGTAGAAACATACTCCCTTCAATCGCTCATACGGATGCAATTTATGAAGAAGCAATAGAGGCTTATAAAGTGGGCTTTAGGCATATCACCCACCTGTATTCAGGAATGTCTACCATTACTCGACGGAATGCGTTCCGTTATGCTGGTGTGGTAGAGGCTGCTTATATGGTAGATGATATGACTGTGGAAATAATTGCGGATGGCGTTCATCTTCCCAAAAGTTTATTGCAATTTGTCTATAAGTTTAAAGGGCCTGATAAGATAGCTTTAATCACAGACTCTATGCGAGGGGCCGGTATGCCAGACGGGCCGTCTATTTTAGGAAGTGTAAAGGATGGCCAGTCGGTTATTATTGAAGATGGTGTTGCAAAGTTACCGGACAGAAGTGCTTTTGCAGGGAGTGTCGCAACAGCAGATCGTTTAGTTCGTACAATGATTCAGGTAGCTGAAGTGCCTTTGGTTGATGCGATCAAAATGATGACTGAAACCCCGGCTAAGATTATAGGAATAGACCGTGATAAAGGAAAAATTTCCATAGGTATGGATGCTGATTTAGTTTTGTTTGATAAGAATATAAATATCAAAATGACAATAGTGAATGGTAGTGTCGTTTATAATGATTTATAAAATTTACAATTATGGAATTTACAAAAGATAAGTTGAAAGTAAAAGTTTTTGATACACGTGAAAAGATGGGGCAGGTTGCGGGCGAAGATGTTGCAGCTTGTATAAAAGCATTATTAGCAAAGAAAGAGTATATAAATATGATTTTTGCTGCTGCTCCATCTCAAAATGATTTTTTAGAAGCTCTTATTGTTGATAAAGCAATTGAATGGGGGCGGATTAATGCATTCCACATGGATGAATATATTGGCTTGGAAAAGGATGCTCCGCAGAGTTTTGGTACTTTTCTTAAAGACCAGATCTTTGACAAAGTACCTTTCCGCTCTGTAAATTATATCAATGGGCAAGCAACGAGTGCTACGGAAGAATGTGCGCGTTATACTTCTTTATTAAAAGAATATCCGGTAGATATTGTTTGTTTGGGAATTGGAGAAAATGGACATATTGCTTTTAATGATCCTCATGTAGCTCATTTTGATGATAGTGAACGAGTAAAAGTAGTATTGTTGGATGAAAAATGTCGGATGCAACAAGTTCATGACGGTTGTTTTCCAGCATTGGAAAAAGTCCCAGTGAGTGCATTTACATTGACTATCCCTGCATTAATCGCAGCTGAATATATGTTCTGTATAGTTCCTGCTAAGACAAAAGAAGTAGCAGTTTTTAATACGATTAATGGGCCTATTTCAGAAACTTGTCCCGCAAGTATCCTGCGAGAAAAAGAGCATGCAGTTTTGTATTTGGATGCTGATAGTTCTAATTCATTGAATAAAAAATAAATAAAAAAAGGAATAGTATGAAATCTAAAAGTTTAGTAATGATATGCTTAATGTGTATCGTTTCATTTGTAATACAAGCACAAGAAGTCATTAAAGTAGGTATTATAGGTTTGGATACATCTCATGCACCTGCATTTATCGGATTGCTTAATAGTGATGATCCTAAACCCGAACATCAAGGTTTTAGAGTTGTAGCGGCTTATCCGTATGGCTCGAAAACAATAGAAAATAGTTATAAACGTATTCCTGAATATACGGAAAGAGCTAAAAAGAATGGAGTAGAAATAGTATCTTCTATTACAGAACTGTTGAAAAAGGTGGATTGTGTGATGTTGGAAACAAATGACGGCACCTTGCATTTAGAGCAGGCTATCGAAGTTTTGAAAAGCGGAAAACCGATGTTTATAGATAAACCGATTGCGGCTGATTTGGTTGATGCAATTGCAATCTTTAAATTGGCAGACCAATATAATGTTCCGATTTTTTCTTCTTCGGCCTTGCGTTTTGTTCCTAAAAACGTAGAATTAAGAAATGGAAAGTATGGAAAAGTATTAGGGGCAGATGCTTACTCTCCCGCACCGTGCGAACCTTCACATCCTGATTTCTCTTGGTATGGTATTCATGGTGTGGAAATTCTATATACGATTATGGGAACAGGTTGTAAAGAGGTTTCTCGTATGCATTCAGAAGGTACAGATGTTGTAACAGGACTTTGGGAAGATGGACGAATTGGTACATTTAGAGGTAATCGAACAGGTAAGCACATCTATGGTGGAACTGCTATTTGTGGCTCTGGTGCTGTCATTGCAGGAGGTTATGAGGGCTATGCTTGTTTGTTGACTGAAATCTTGAAATTTTTCAAGACAAAAGTTATTCCAGTGAGTGAGACTGAAACGCTTGAACTCTTCACATTCATGGCTGCATCTAATGAAAGTAGACGATTAGGAGGAAAACCCGTTTCAATGAAGCAGACCTTTGAAAAAGCACAGAAAAAGGCTCTGAAAAAATTGAACAAATTGAATAAATAATCAAATAGATCTTGTTTGGCATGAAATTTATTCTTTTTTTTAGAGTATTTTTGGTATTGTTGTTGGTATCTTCTTCTGTGAACTCACAGGAAAGGCCTTTAAAGCAAGAGAAGAAGGCTTCTGGCATGTCTGAAATTAGGGTGCCACAACCTGAAAGTGTTATTCCCGGGATTGATTTTTGTGATCAATCCTGTGGTGCTCCTTCTGATGCGATCGTCTTATTTGACGGTAAGGATCTGTCTCATTGGGAGAGTATCAATGGAAGAAAAGCGGAATGGCCTGTTCATGAAGGAGTTTTAACTGTAGATAAGAAGAAGGGGAACATTCGGACTGTGAAAGAATTTCGTGATTTTCAATTGCATATAGAATGGCAAATACCTGAAGAATTGGAAGGAGCAGAACAAAGTAGAGGAAATAGCGGGATTTTTCTTCAAGGAATGTATGAAATACAAGTTTTGGATGGTTTTAATAATCCAACTTATTATGCAGGGTGTGCAGGAAGTATTTATAAGCAGTCTCCTCCTTTGGCTAATGTGACAAGAAAGCCCGGAAAATGGAATGTATATGATATCATATATACCGCTCCTACGTTTAAAAAGGATGGAACTTATCGGACTAACCCTTATGTGACAGTCATACTTAATGGTGTTATTATTCAAAATCATACCCGAATTTTGGGTGAGACGGTGAATGCGGAAATAAAGGAACACGGTAATGGACCTATTATTCTTCAGGCTCATCGTGATCCGACTGCGACAAATGTAAGTTTTCGTAATATTTGGATACGGGAATTGTAAAAGAAACGAATCTTATAAAACGTATGGTTTATGTCATCTAATATGAAGTTAACAAGACGTGGTTTTTTATCCGGTGCTGCAAGTATAGGTCTGGGGAGCACTTTGGGAACAAACGCATTATTGAGCTCTTGTGTGGATAAAGATAAGGATAAGCAAATCCTTTTGCATCCGATCAATGAGTTGTATATACCGGAACTTCCGGATAAAGCAATGGATGGTAGACCGTTGAAAGCTGCTTTGATTGGATGTGGAGGAAGAGGCATTGGAGCCGCATTTAATTTTTTAGATGCAGCGAATGATGTTTCGATTGTAGCCTTGGCCGATTTATTCCCGGATAAGTTAGGGGCTGGGCGTCAGCGATTGAAGCAAGGGAAAAATGTGGATATTCCAGATGAAATGTGTTTTATTGGATTTGATGCCTATAAGAAAATTTGTGAGCTACCGGTTGACCTTGTTTTGATTGCTTCTCCCAATTGTTTCCATTCGGAGCAAATGAAATATGCTGTTGAGCATGGTAAGCATGTCTTTGTGGAAAAACCGGCCGCTATTGATTCTGTCGGTTACCGCTCTTTTTTAGCAGCTGCCAAGCAGGCGGTAAATGTCGGTTTGAGTGTTATGCCGGGGACTCAGTATCGTTTTGACAGGAGATTTGTTGCTTCTTATCGGAAAGTTCAGGAGGGACTTATCGGGAATATTGTCTCAGGGTATGTCTATTATCATACAGGGCGTGACCAGTTTATTGTCCGTCGACCGGAATGGACGGATATGGAATATATGATTAGAGGGCATTTCAATTGGAATTGGGTGAATGGAGATCAGATCAGTAATATGTTGATACATTGGATTGATGTATTCAATTGGTTCTCTCATCTTAAACCCATAAATGCGATTGGATATGGCTCCCGGATTCGTAAAAATATAGGGAATGTCTATGATAATTTCAGTATGCACTTCGAATACGAAAGAGGGGTTACCGTAGAAGGAATGGTCCGCAGGATCGATGGCTGTGATAATGGAGCTGGCGCAATTATCCACGGAGAAAAAGGTTCTTGGCATAGCTGTGATTTTTCTATCCGTGATCGGAATGGATATAAGATTTGGCAGTATGATGAAGAAGCTGCTAAAAATGAGTTTAAAGTGCATGATATGTATACTCTTGAGCATATTATGTTAATTGATCATATACGCAAAGGGAAAGTCCTGAAGGTTGCAGAATCAGTTGCAATGTCTGCTTTGACGGCTGTGATGGCCCGGGAGTCTGCTTATACGGGAAAAATCTGCACGTGGGACCAGATGGTCACTTCGGATTTGAATATGTTGCCAAAAGAGATGGCATTGATGAATGTCGATTTGAAACAGTATGAGGTTCCTTTGCCCGGAATCCCTTATGGAGGTGATTTGTGAGGATGGTAAGAGCTGCTTTGCCCGTCTCTTTGATTATGAATGAGGAATGATATTCTGTTGTTGTGAAAAAGATTCTTTTGCTTACGGATTATTCAAGTGATTATAGCAGATGTCTGCTACGAGGTATCGTGAAATACTCAAAGGAACACGAGCCTTGGATTTTCTATCGGATGCCTTTGTATTATAGGGAATTATATGGAGAGGATGGGGTTGTCCGGTGGGTAAAAAAATGGAAAGTGGATGCTATTATTGCTCAGTTGAAAGATGTAGATGTTGAAAAACTTAACAAATTGAATATTCCTATTATCATTCAGAATTACAAAGAGAGGGTAGATAATATTTGTAATATCACGGGTGATTATTTCAAGACCGGGGAAATGGCTGCTGATTTTTTCATGAAAAGGGGATTCTCCCATTTTGCTTATTATGGTTTCAATGATGCAATATGGTCGCGCGAACGGGCGTCAGGCTTTCGTAACCGTATAGAGGAATGTGGATATGAGCTTTCTATACTTGGCAATAGCGAAAAAAGAAGTGAGCATTGGTCTTTTGACTTGCCTTTGTTGAGCCGTTGGTTGTTATCTTTGCCTAAGCCTACAGCCCTTTTGGCTTGTGATGATTTGTTTGCATCTCAAATTACGGAAACATGTAAAATTTGTAATATAGCCGTACCCGGTGAGATTGCTGTGTTAGGTGTAGACAATGATGAACTTCTTTGCAGCATATCAGATCCTCCTCTCTCTTCTATCGTATTGGATGTTGAAAATGGAGGATATAGAGCTGCTGAAGTACTTCAGCAGCTGATGGAGAGGTCTGCACAGACCTCTCAAATTTTTAATATAGTCATCCAGCCTATCCGGATTGAGCAGCGGCAATCCACGGAAAAATTCGTCGTAAAAGATAAGTATATATTAGAAGTAATAGAATATATCAAAGCTCATTTTGAAGATAATTTGAATATCAATGATTTGTTGGGAATGGTCCCATTGTCGAGACGTCTTTTGGAAATCAAATTCAAAAAAGAGGTAGGAGTATCTGTATATCAATATGTATTGCAATATAGAGTTGAACAATTAGCCGATCTTTTGCTTAAAACGGATAAACCATTAATGGAATTGGCAGACATGTGTGGTTTTGATGGTTCCAAGAATGTTGCCCGTGTATTTTATAAATATAAAAAAATGACACCTCTGAAATGGCGTAACCTGTATAAGTCCAAGTGAGGATAGTTTCGGTACAAGCCTAAAACATGGTGCATTTAATCTTCAATTCATTTCGAAACATCCCTCTTATTGAAAAGTCCATTGGTCTAAAACGAAACTACTATTCCATCTAATTTGATTTCTAGAAAAATTATACACTGACTTTTCGGCTTGTACCTTTTAATATATGCTTTTTTTGAGGATTTTCTTTCGCAAATAGAGTGTAACAGAAAAAAACGAATTAATAATTTAATCCCCAAAATTTAGTCTCCTTGAATCAAAAAAAGAACATGAGAAAACATTTGTTGTTATGTGGGGTTAGTGTAGTGTCATTTTTCTATGCACTACCTATTCGAGGGCAAGAGGTGGAGCCTGTTGATTCCCTTGAGCAAACAGTTCAGTTGTTGTATGAGAACAAGCCAGTGAAATATATCAATGGTGCTGCCTCTTACATATCAGGTGCGGAAATAGAAAATGTGCCTGGTAGTAATCGTCTAAATGCGTTGGCCGGTCGAATACCCGGTTTGTCCTTCTATAATATAGACGGATTGCCGGGGTTTGAGAATTCGACTTATAGGTTGAGAGGTGAACATACATTTTCTGATAATCGAGCCCCGATTATATTGATAGATGGGAAAATGGATGATGCATCTTCTTTGGATTCGTATGATATCGAAAGCATTGTCTTGCTAAAAGATGCGGCTGCAGCCGGTATGTATGGGTTAAGAGGAGCAAATGGTATTATTTTGATTAACACAAAGAGAGGAAAAGAGGGAAAAATCAAAGTCAGTTTTAATACGGAAACCTCTTTCTCGCAACCGACTCGTAAGCCTAAATATTTGGATGCTTATCAATATGGTCTTTTGTATAATGAAGCTCAGTTGAATGACAACCCTAGTGCAACTCCTAAATATGATGCTGCCACCTTGGAGGCTTACCGATCAGGAGCGAATCCTTATAAATATCCGAATGTGAATTGGCAAGATGAGTTTTTGAAAAATACTAATTTAATGACTCGTAATAATATTAATATTAGCGGAGGAGGTGAAACTGCTATATATTATGTTTCTGCCAATTATCTGTATAATAGTGGCGCATTTAATGTAGATAAGGATGTAAACACTTATAATACAAACACCTCCGGGAATGTCATGAATGTACATGGGAATGTACAACTGAACTTTGGGAAATACCTGAAGGTGAGTACAGACATTCGAGCCAAAAGAGAAAAGCGGAATGCGCCGGGGGCTTGGAGTGATGATTATGGAAAAGATTTATTGACCAATATCTATTCAACGCCTTTTAATGCTCATCCGATCATGAATGAAGATGGTTCGATTGCTGGAATTTCCGATTATCAGAAAAATCTGTATGGGGTTTTAAACCATTCGGGATATTCTATTTGGGAACGGTCGTCTATCTCCAGCTATATAGACATCGCTTATGATTTGAGCCGTTGGGTAAAAGGATTGAGCATAGAGGGAAGAGCCGGTTTTAATACGTATACTGATTTTTATACTAATCGTACGAAAAAATTTGCTACGTATCAGTTGATGGCTGATGGGTCATATTCACAATTCGGGTTGGATACTGAAATTGGAAATAGTGGTAAGTATAAACAGATTTATAGGAATTTTGACCACAATATAGGTCTGCGGTATACAGGGGATTTTGACAAACACAGTGTGGATGCATTGCTCCTCTTCGATAGACAGCAGGTAATGAATGCGCAGTCTACCCAATTGACTCAAAATTTTTAAGGGCCTAAGGGAAGCGTATCTTATCGTTTTAATAATACGTATTTGGCTGATTTCTCTTTTTCTTATCAAGGAAGTGAGCAATATCCGAAGAAAGATCGTTATGGTTTTTTTCCATCGATGGCTTTGGGATGGATTGTGTCGAATGAATCATTCTTTAAGAATGTAGACTTTGTAAATTTCTTAAAGGTTAGAGGTTCATATGGCTTGACAGGTAATCATGTCAGTACTTATTTTGATTATTTGCAGGCGTATACATCTACGGGGAATAATTACTATTTCGGTGTGAATCCGGGTGGACAAACTGGTTTTTATGAAAGTAAAGTGGCTAACCCGTCATTGACTTGGGAAAAAGTGCGTCAAGCAAATATAGGGTTGGATTTTTCGATGTTGAATAATCGGTTGAGTGCATCATTCGACTATTTTATAGAAAAGAACAAAGATATTTTGATTCAAAATGCGATTTCTGTCATGTATGGAGCTAATGCTTATATGCCAGAGGGTAAATTTGAAAATCGTGGTTATGAAATCCAATTAGGCTGGAATGATCGGATCCAAGATTTTAGTTATTACATTAATTTGAACTATTCATTTGCGAAAAATAAAATTGTTTATCAAAATGAAGAATATCGTCAGTATCCGTGGATGTATCATACAGGAAGCTCATTGGACTCTCGATATGGTTATGTGTTTGATCGTTATTTTACAGAAAATGATGATATCGCTTCTCTACCGGATCAGTCATTGCTGGGAGGAACACGCCAACCGGGTGATCTTAAGTACAAGGATTTGAATGATGATGGAGTTATTGATGAGAATGATATGACTGTCATTGGAAATCCGAAAGCACCCCAAGGAAGTTTCGGTATAGGATTGGGAGGAGCGTATAAAGGCTTTGATTTAAATATATTATTTAATGGTGCACATGGTGGCACATCTTATCTTAGCGACTATACTTATTGGGCGTTCCATAATAAGACCGGTAATGTAATGGAACATCATTTAGGACGTTGGACTCCGGGATCAGGTCAGTCTGCTAGCTATCCTCGTTTATCATTGTCTAATGAGAATAATACAGTTACCAGCTCTTATTGGGTAAAAGATAATACATTCTTTAGATTAAAGAATGTGGAATTGGGATATACGTTGCCAGTTCAGATTACTCAAAAAGTCGGTATAAGCAAGGCGAGAATATTCGCCAGTGGACAAAATTTGCTTTGTTGGGATAAAGTAGATGTGATTGATCCAGAATTGGAAGATGGTGGTTGTGCGTTCCCGATTCAGCGTACAATTACTGCAGGGCTTAATATTGTTTTCTAACTTAAATTCGTGAATGATGAAAAAAATAAAAATCTTTATTGCTTATGTCTCTTGTATCATCGCGGGATTAAGTTCTTGCTCAGATGAAGATATTAAAGAAATTCCGGTTGAATTTACTCCGGTGCATATCATTTGTGGAGATTCTACTAAAATTGTTCAATATGTGAATAATGTGTACACATTTTTGCCAGATGGATATAATCGTTTTGATGAGAATACATCAATGTTGGCTTCTTCGACTGATGAGGCTGTACATGCTGTTGTGGGCTCAGGTATGCAAAGATGGGGTGAAGGAGGATGGAGTCCAGCAGATCTTCTCGATAATCCGTTAAATAAATGCTATACAGGTATTCGCCGCTCTTTTATTTTTGAGGAAGAGATACTTCCGTTGGTTGATAACAATGTGATGGGTGAGTTTGGCAAGAAGTTGTGTTTAGGACAAATCTATTTTTTAAGGGCTTACTATAACTTGGAAATATTAAAACGTTTTGGAGGATATCCACTTGTAAAAACGGTTCTTACGACGAGTGATGATTTGAATATTCCAAGATCTACCTATGACGAATGTGTAGACTATATTGTAGATTTGTGTGGTCAAGCTGCCGAATTGTTGCCGATAACTTATGCCACAAATCAATTAGGACGTGCTACAAAGGGTGCAGCATTAGCTTTAAAGGCTCGTACGTTGTTGTATGCAGCCAGCCCATTGTTTAATGACCCAACCCAGGTAGATGATACATTTGAGCATGGAAAATATGATGCTTCTAAATGGGAAAAAGCGGCAGAAGCAGCTGCTGCTGTGATAAAGTTGAATACTTATGGTCTGTATACAGATGGTAAGGGATATGAAGACTTTTTCTATACATTGGATAAAAACAATGAAATCATTCTTTCCCGTATGTGTGCAGCTCATAATGATGTTGAACGTCTTAATGGGCCGGTTAGTATTACAAACGGGGAAGGTGGTACGTGTCCTTCGTTGAATTTAGTCAATGATTATGAGATGATAGATGGAAAGGCTTTTGATTGGAACAACCCAGAGCATGCGGCTAATCCTTTTGCCAATCGTGATCCTCGTTTTGAAAAAAGTATTTTATATAATGGTTCTACGTGGATGAACAATATGGTTGTCGAAACATTCACGGGAGGTAAGGATTTTACGGGGGTAAAAGCTACTCGGACTGGTTTCTATATACGTAAATTCTGTAATATCAGTGCAAGTTGGAATGCTCCTATAGGAAAGGCATTCCATTGTTTCCCATTGTTACGTTATGGTGACTTGTTGTTGATGTATGCAGAGGCAATGAATGAGGCTTATGGTCCGGATACTGATTCAAAGGGATATGGGTTGACTGCTCGTCAAGCTGTTGCTTTGATTCGCGAAAGAGCTGGATTGACAGGAAATATTGATTTGTCAGAAACTGTTCCTGCTGGAAATAGGGAGAAAATGCGTATTGCGATTCAGCATGAACGCCGAATTGAGTTAGCGTTTGAAGAACATCGGCATTTGGATCTAAGAAGATGGAAATTGGCTGAGCAAGTATTAAATCAACCGGTTTTAGGTTTAAAAATAGATAAAAAAGAAGACGGGACATTCACGTATACTCCGCAAGTGGTAGAATCTCGTGAATTTACACCTAAGATGTATTTGTATCCTTTCCCACAATCGGAAATGAGTAGAAATACGAATTTGAAGCAAAACACAGGTTGGAATTCTTAATAAAAAGAAAAACATGAGAAACATATATCTATTATTGGTTAGTATATTATTTTGCAGTAGTATATTGGCGCAAGAAATAACGGTTAAAGGTCGAGTTATTTCACAAGAAGAACCAGATGGTATTCCTGGAGTTGCGATTATGGTAAAAGGGACAACGACTGGAACTGTAACTGATGTTGATGGTAATTACTCAATAAAGGCGAATGCAAAGGCTGTTTTGCAATTTTCTTCTATCGGATATACTCCGTATGAGGTTGTAGTGGGAGATCGTGGAATAATCAATGTTGAATTGCAAACGAGTGTCGAACAATTGGAAGAGGTTGTTGTTGTTGGGTATGGAGAGCAGAAAAAAGCCAGTATTGTGGGGTCTGTCTCTAATATGAAAAATGATGATTTAAAAAGAGCGGCTCCTTCTAACTTGACAGCAGCGATAGGTGGACGTGTTACAGGAGCTTTGGTTCGATTAGGTGATGGTAATGTCGGAGGTGCGGATGCACGCTATTCTTCAGGAGAATTGGATAATGCTCAAATTTTCATTCGAGGGAAAGCAACGACAAATACTGCAACTCCGTTGATTTTGGTAGATGGTGTTGAATCGAGTTTTTCCAGAATTAACCCGGAAGATGTGGAGCAATTCAGTATTTTGAAAGATGCTTCGGCTACTGCAATCTACGGTGTGCGAGGTGCTAATGGTGTGATTTTGGTCACAACTAAACAGGGGCAAATAGGTAAGCCTAGAATTACGTTTAATCTTCAGAGGAGAATGCATAAACCATTGAAATATCCGCGTCCTTTGGGCGCATATGAGAATGCAATGTTACGCAATGAAGCAAACCGGAATATGGGTAGCAAAGAAACTTATTCGGAGGAGGATTTAGAGCATTGGCGTTTAGGGGATGATCCGTATGGACATCCGGATGTAGATTGGTATGATGAAGTGATAAAAGATCATTTCTATGAAGATCAATGTAATGTTAATATAACTGGAGGTACTCAGTTTGTTAAATACTATGTATCGGCCGAATATAATCATGCCGGAGGACCGTTTGATGCTGCTGAAGGACGAGAAAATGATTATAAGCGTTACAACTTACGTTCTAATTTTGATTTTGGAATTACCAAGACAACAGATTTAAGTGTTAAGTTGAACGGTCGTCAGGAAAGTAGAGGGGATATTAATTATGGTGAGTCAACAGGACAGCGTTATTATGGCTCTTTATGGTATGGTATTTTGAGTTCTGCTAATAATATTGCACCGATTTATAATCCGAATGGAACGTATGCTTATGGTAATAATAAGAATTGGAATTTGCGAGCTATTTTGAATGAAGCTGGTTATCGTACACGTTTGTCTAATAGTTTGGATGCAAATCTGAATTTGAAACAAAAGTTGGATTTTATATTGAAAGGTTTGTCTGCTCGTGTCATGTTTGGAGCAACATTCTCTTCTGGTTCAAGAAGGGTTATTGGTGGAGAAACTATTCCGGCTCTTTGGGATTATAATCATGTTACCGGTGATTATACATTGAGACAGGCCGAAATGGCTAAATATTTTGGTGTTGACAATACGAATCTCCCTTACTCTAGAAGAATGCAGTGGGAATTTGCGTTGAATTACAATCGGACTTTTGCTGAAAATCATAAAGTTGGTGCATTGTTTTTATATACACAGGATTCGTATGAATCAGATGCAACTTTGCCTGTTTCTCATAGAGGTTTTGCCGGTAGAATTACGTATGATTATAAGTCTAAATATTTGGCAGAGGTTAATATGGGATATAATGGATCAGATCAGTTTGATAAAAATAATCGTTATGCCTTGTTCCCTTCTGGCTCTTTAGGATGGGTGATTTCGGAAGAAAGTTTCATGAAGGATTTGAAATTTATAAATTTCTTGAAATTAAGAGGATCTTATGGTACAGCCGGTAATGACAAAATTGGAGGATATCGGTATCTATATCGGTATGAATTTAATAAGACTAATGGAAGATGGACTGACTACAAACATGAAATATATAATTTTGGTAAGACTCCTGTTTCGCAGTCTGGTATGCGTGAGGGAACTTTAGGAAATGATAATGTTACATGGGAAGTCGCTAAAAAAGCAAACGTGGGGTTAGATCTTTATTTCTGGAAAAATCGTTTTAAATTCACTGTCGATTTGTTCCAAGAAAAACGTAGTAATATTTTAGCTGTAAGAAATGATGTTCCAGATCAGACAGGGTTGAATTCGTCCAAACTACCAGCTCAAAATATTGGAAAGGTGACGAATAAAGGGTACGAATTTGAATTATCATTCACTGAAAAAATAGGTAATGTGGATGTTAGTTTAGGCGGTAACTTTACATTTGCCCGTAGTAATATTGATTACATCGCAGAAGCTCAATTGAAGTATCCGTGGATGATGCGTGTGAATAATCCGGTTGGACAACCTTTCGGTTATGTATGGACTGGAAAGTTCTATGACTATGACGATTTAGAGAATCCGAATGTTCCTAAGCCCAATGGTAAAATTTCAGCGGGAGATCTTATGTTTGAAGATTTGAATGGAGATGGAGTGATTGATGGTTATGATAAAAAGGCAATTGGCTATTCAACGGTTCCTGAAATTATTTATGGTTTCAATCAGAGTTTTTCTTATAAAGGATTTTATTTGGATTTATTTTGGCAAGGTGCTGCACATGTCAGTTCTCGATTTACGAATGAACTTCGTTATGAATTTCATTCCAATAATGTGCTGCCATTCCACTTAGATCGTTGGGTGTATGATCCGGAAAGAGGTTTGGATACGCGTGCAACGGCCAAATATCCGGCTCTTGTTATTGGAGGTTCAACGTGGACGAAAGAAAATTCTTCATTCCAATATTTAAATAGTGCATTCTTGAGATTGAAAACAGCAGAGTTCGGTTATAATTTTCCTGTTTCGTTGTGTCATAAAATGCATTTAGGAGGATTAAGGGTTTATCTTAGTGGCTCTAATTTATTAACATTTGATAAAATCGGATGGATTGATCCTGAATACAATTCAGAGTCAACAGGGCAGCGTGGAAACGCATATCCGCAAACTAAATTTTATTCTTTGGGATTATCTGTGTCATTTTAAATAGAAAAAACATGAAAAAATATGTATATGCAATAATGCTCTTTGCAATGTGTATGTCTTGTAAAGATGGTAGTGATTTGTTGGATCCTGCAGTAGGAGGTATTACAGAAGAAGATGTATTTACAGACGCTCAAAATTCCATGTTATTTTTGAACGACATTTATGGAGATCTTGTACCAGTTATTCCACAGACAGGAAACAAAGGGATGCGTTGGCCTGGTAATGATGTAATGCTGGATGTGACAACCGATAATGGTTCGTCAAACTTAGGTACATCTTCAGCTTTTTATGAATTTAATGTTGGTTCATGGACGCCTCTTTCGGGCGAGAGCTTTTTTTGGGTAAAAGAATGGAAGGATAATTGGGCTTCAATCAGATCTTGTAATTTGTTCTTATCCCATGTAGATGAGATTCCTTTGAGCGATGAGTATCAGTTTACTGAAAAAGTTAGGGCAATTAGAAAAGGTGAATGTGTTTTTTTAAAAGCATTTTTTTATGCAGAGTTGTTGAAACAATTTGGAGGATTACCTATTGCTGATAAGGTTTATTCACTTGATGATGAAATGAATAATCCGCGAAATACATTTGATGAAACGGTTAATTACATAACAGATCTATGTGATAAAGCAGCAGCTCTTTTGCCAGAAAATCATCCTGATGTTGACTATGGTAGAGCAACAAAGGGAGCAGCATTAGCGTTGAAAGCGCGTGTTTTACTTTATTCCGCCAGCCCGTTATGGAATAATCCATCCAAACCGGAAGATTCTCCATTCCGTGGTAAGTTTGATGAAACAAAATGGAAGAAAGCGGCACAAGCTGCAGCAGACGTTATTAATTTGAATCAATATGAATTGCATAGCAATATTTCGGATCTCTTTTTGACGAGAGTTAATCGTGAGTTTATATTTGTTCATATGAACCAACCATGTAGCTGGATGACTTCAATTAGTATTCCTAAGAATTTATGCCCGACAGGTAGAAATGATAAGAGTGGTTGTAATCAGGTAACATATAATTTGATTAAGGAATATGAGATCTTGAAAGATGGTAAGGCTTATTCAATCGATGATGCTGCTTCTGGTTATGATGATCAAAATCCGTATATAAATCGTGATCCTCGTTTTTATCGTGACTGTTTGTTTAATGGCTCTATTTATCAGGGAAAAGTAGCTCAATTGGGAGAAGCAGAAGGCGGTGCACCGAATCCTCCTCATAATCCTGTTGAAATCAGTGGATTTAATACTCATGTGCATAGCGTTAAATTTGCGGATTGGGACTTGGTGCTGAATTTTGATGCTCGTGATCCGGGAAAAGGTATGAGTACTAATCAAAACTTCCCTTACATAAGATATGCAGAAGTTCTGTTGAACTATGCAGAAGCTATGAATGAAGCATTTGGCCCGGAAGTTGACGGATTAGGAAATGGTAAGACGGCTTTATGGGCCGTAAATTAAGTACGTACTCGTTCTAAATATCCAGAGGATCCGGCCCGTAAGGAATATTTGGGTCAAAAAGGAGGTATGCCTCCTATTTCGGCAGGGTTAGGTAAAGACGAAATGCGTGAGAAAATTCGTCACGAACGTCGGATTGAATTATCTTTTGAAGAACATCGTTTCTGGGATGTACGCCGTTGGATGATTGAGCCGGAGACAATGACAACTATCCAAGCGCAAGTACCAATTTGGAATGAAGAGGGAAAAGTGAGATATGAAATCCGAACGATTCAGAAACGTACTTTTGAACGGAAGATGTATCGTATGCCGATACCGGAGCAACAGATTTACAATAATCCGAATTTGATACAAAATCCAGGATGGACGCTTAGTCCGGAAGAGGCTGATTAAATTTATTAGGATTTGCTGAATAGAATGTGTGTGCATCTATTTGGCAAATTCTAGTCTGTTTTTACTGATGATATGTGATACTTTATAAGTCTATTTTGTAATGAAAAGAATATATATATTAATCGTTTTTCTATCTTATACGATCTCTCTTTTAGCCATAGGTCAAAAGGATAAATTTGTAGGGGGGACTTCTGCCGTTTATTTGGGGGCTGAATATAGGAAACATGTTTTTTTTGAAGAAATGTTGGCAAATAAATCCATTGTGTCTTTGGAGCAATTTTATAGAGTAGGTGGAGAAAATGTACCTGTCACTCCAACGAAATGTAAAATACAGTACACAGCAGATTCTTTGTATGTGTTATTCAGTTGTTATGAAGATAATATGGATTTTCCAAGTAAACTTCACGAAAAATGGTTCTCTCTTTTAGGCTCTCCTGTCGAGCAAGATGCTTCTTTTCCTGATAAAGTAGATTTATTTATATCCCCATCTTTAAAAACTTCTTCTTATTATCAATTTACTGCGACTTTAAAAGGAGAATATTTTGGGTGTAAATTTAATGCACCTCAAGTATTACAAGACGCTGATGGGCTTATCCCTCAACGAAAATATGAAAAAATAAACGATTTTAAGGTTCAAATAATTAAGCAAAAGGATTATTGGTATGCTTTTTTGAGTATACCATGGGAAACAATAGAAGGGAAACCAAACGGCTGTTTCGGTTTGACTCCTGTAAGAACTCGCTGGCGTAATTCCGAAGTGAGTAGTCCTGTCGCGATGGATTATTCAGACCGTCCTGTTGCAACGGATCTTTTTATTGAAACTCATTTGGGTGGAACGCCTCAGATACGGGTTTATGATAAGATATTATGTAAATTGCCTTCTGGAAATTATCGTTGGCAGAGACCCGCACGGGTTGTTTATCCGAGTGAAAAAACAAAGAGAGAAATTTTGAATTTGCAAAAAACGCTTTCTCAGAAAACAACAGAAAAAAACTTATTGCAGCGGTTATTTTTGCTGCAAAGTTGGGTGGACTTAATGTCGTTGGAAGGTTTTAATTTTGGCTCAACGAGAGGCTCATTGCCTTTACAGGATATGTATGTGTATTTGACTCGTAAAAAAGTCAATCGGTTATTAATGGAAGAAAAATATCCGAATGTTTGCGAAATTGTCGATGACTATCTGGCTCAATTGGATAGCGTTTCAACGAAATGGTATGCAGATGGTTCAATCGGCAATATAAAATCTGATAGTTGGAAGTCTTTGGAAGAAGTAGAATCTGTAGAAAATCAGAAAGAGGCGACATTGTTGAAATGTAAAGTTGATGACCGGGTGGTTAATCTTTATCTCTCTTTCCCTCAGACGGGAGGAGTAAGGCTTCATGCGGATCGGAAAGGCTTTTTCTCTCCAGACCATGCGGCTTCAGTTTCTTTTCATGAAGAATCTGCCGGTAAATATATCTCAGAGCAAGCTAACTTCAAGATAAAAATGACCCAAAAGCCATTTAAATTATCTTTTTATGATTCATCAGACAAGTTGAAGTTAAAAATTTCCAAAATCGCATTTAAATATTCTCAAGCAGGGAAAATCGATGCCGTTGACTGCCGGATAAAGGTTACCCCCGACGAAGTTATATATGGTTTTGGTGAAAAATTTGATAAATTCAATCAGAAAGGGGGAGTGCTGACGCTTTGGGGAATGGATGATTGGCTTGGGTTGACCACTGGGCTTCAAAATCAAAGCTATAAACCTATTCCTGTTTTTCATAGTACAAAGGGCTATACAATGTTTCTCAATTCTTCCTACCGGTTAAGGGCGGATATTGGAAATTCAAACCCGGGAGAACTACGTTTGAGCCAGCATGGTGACATTTTGGACTACTATTTTTGGGTAGATGCTCCGGAGCAGGCACTTCAATCGTATACCAATCTCACCGGAAAACCCATATTGCCTCCCAAATGGGCATTTGAACCTTGGATGGGAAGAACCGGTCGAGGTTGGAGAGCTCCTGGTGATCCTGTGAAAGAGAAAAAGAGAGTGATAGAACAATTTGAGAAGTTGGATATCCCTCATTCTGCTATTTATGCCGAAGGTGTTGGTGCAGAAAGACCCGATATGCACACATACGTAAATGCGCGAAATATAAAACCTTTGTCTTGGTATTATTCAGCGATTGACCAGAAAACGCAACAAAGGTTGATGCCGGATGTTGATGTAAAGGATTTGCCGATTTTGAATGTAGATAATCCCGCTAAATTAGCATCTCGTGATATTTCTTATGTCGATTTTACTCATCCGAATGCATTAGAAATGGCGAGAAGATGGTGGAAATTGCGATTGGATTTAGGTATTGCCGGTAGTATGGTTGATTTTGGAGATCGAGTACCGGAAGATGTTACCTTCTACAATGGTAAAAAGGGAGATGAAATGCATAATTTCTATTCTTATGATTATCATCGGACGTATGCAGAGGTGTTTAGAGAAAGACGTGGCAACGATTTTATTTTGTTTGGAAGGTCTGCGGCGCCGGGTACTCAAAAGTGGGTAGCACAGTTCTCGGGTGATGTGCGTGCTAATTTGCGTGGATTGGAAGGTCGCTTAAATGGACTTTTAAATTTAAGCGCTTGCGGTTTTTCTATTTGGGGAAGTGACTTAGGAGGATTTAGGGCTTGGGCTGAGCCAAATGTTTATATACGTTGGACACAGTTCGCTTGTTTTAGTCCTTTAATGCGTTCACATGGGCGAGTTCCTAAGGAACCGTGGGAGTATGGAGATAAAGCTGTGGTAAATTATAAATATTATGCTTGGGTGAGAGAAAATCTATTAGATTATATTTATCATTCGGCAACACAGTCTCATTTATCAGGAATTCCAATGGTTAGGGCGATGGCAGTCGCTTTTCCTGAAGAATTGTCGGTTGTGAATATTCCGGATCAGTATATGTTTGGAAAAGATTTAATGGTTTGTCCTGTGATTACGGATAAAAATAAGAGGAAGATTACTTTTCCTGTGGGAAAATGGACAGATCTGTGGACTGGAAAAACGATTCAGGGACCATTTTATTCAGAGATAGATGTTCCAATAGAGAAAATACCAGTATACATTCGTGAGGGAGCAATTTTCCCTGTTCGATTAAGTTCTAATTTTAAATTTGGAGAAAGTTTGACCCGGAATAAAGTGAATGCATTTATTATTTCGTTAACATACAAGATTGATAAAGAGGTATTTAAAGGTGAACATGGTGTCGAAGTTTCTATGAAAAAGGAAGATGACTCATATCGAATAGTGATGGAGCAAGCACTCGATTTTAGATATTTAATAGTTTATGGCTCACAAATTACAGATGTGAAAATAGATGGAAAAAGTTTGCCGCTGTTAGAAGAAAAAGATTTGACTTCATTCCCTTTGGGGTGGTTTAGAGATAATGAAAATAATAGAATCGTAGTTCGTACTCCTTGTGGAGTCTCTAAAGAAGTCATCTTGAATAAATAAGATTTAATGTATTATAGATAATAGTTGATCCTTTTATGTTATAAAAAATGAAAAATTTTTTTATTGTATTACTTTTGTTTGAACGATTATTCGCGTGTGCTCAAAATTCTGTTATACAATATTATGCTCCTAATCCAGGAGTTCAAAAAGCATTTGTTTTGTATGATAATGATTCTTTGATCCCAACTTATGAACTTCCAAATCCGTTAGTGCTTGAAAGTGGTCAGAAAGTGGTGGACTCTATTATGTGGTGGCGACAAAGGCGCCCTGAATTATTGTCACTGTTTGAGAATGAGATATATGGTAAAACTCCATTTTTTTCGCAGGCAGCCCCCGGTTTTTTGCAATATCCAGTTGTTCGTGTTTTAAGCGAAAAAAAAGATGTTTTTAATGGAAAAGCAACTCGTAGAGAAGTTCGACTATGTTATACTCAAAATGATAGTAGTTACTATTTAGATGTATTACTTTATTTACCGAATCATGTAAAAACTAAGGTGCCAGCTTATGTTATGCTGAACTTTCGGGGTAATCAATCTGTAACAGAAGATACTGATATTCATATTTGTGAATCTTGGATGACTCCTTGTAGTGATGGTTCGGTTGTAAATTTCCATTCTACGGAAAAGTCACGTGGAATTGCAAAATCTCGATGGCCAATTGAAATGATTATTGATCGGGGATATGCTCTTGCTACTGCTTGTTATCAGCAGTTAGTTCCGGATTATAAATCAGATTCTCCACAAAAAATACATTCTTTGTTTTTTCGAAAAGGACAGATTGCTTCAGCTTCGAACGAATGGGGAAGCATTGGTGTATGGGCATGGGGAATGTCTCGGATATTGGATTATTTGGAGACTGAGCCTCGAATAAATTCTCGGCAGGTAGTAGCTGCTGGTCATTCCAGATTGGGAAAAACAGCTTTATGGGCTGGTGCACAAGACCAACGTTTTGCGATTGTTATAGCAAATAACTCGGGGTGTGGTGGAGGTGCATTGTCAAAACGTATTTTGGGAGAAACTATAGATCTTTTGTGTTATGTCCGTCCACATTGGTTTTGTGATAATTTTAAATATTATGCTCGGAATGAAAAGCTTTTACCGATAGATCAGCATGAGTTGATAGCTTTGATAGCTCCACGTCCGGTTTATCTTGCTGTGGCTGAAAATGATTGGGCTGCAGATCCTAAAGGAGAATATTTGACTTTATTGAATGTAGATAGTGTATATCGATTTTTGGGGAGTAATGGTATAGGGAAGAAAGATCGTAATAATATTTTATTGGAAAAGGGGTCTTTGATTTATGATGCACGGATGCCAAGAATAAATCAATCAACAGGAGAGACTATTGGTTTCCATATTCGTATGGGAAAGCATGATATAACGAAATATGATTGGGTTCAGTTTTTAAATTTTACAGATAAATTTTTTAAATGAAAATTGGGTATTATTTCTTTTTGTCCCCCCTCTATAGGTGGATTTGTTTTTTTTCGTTACATTAGCACCTGTTTTTAATAACTCAGTTAATGATTAAGAATTAATACCTTATGAAACACATTCTTTTACTTCTCTTATCGTTCTTTGTACCCGTGGTATGGGGGCAGCAGGTAGAACAGTTCAAGCTCTGGCCGGATAAGCCGGAAGCGGGCGAGGCGGAAATCTTTGTTTATCATCCGGCGAAGGGCGGGAAAGCGTCGCCGGCGGTGCTGATATGTCCGGGTGGCGGATATAGAGGGCTGGCGATGAATCATGAAGGGCATGATATGGCGAAATGGTACGCTTCGAATGGGTTTGTTGCAGTCGTTTTGAAATACAGGATGCCGGAAGGTGTACATACGATTCCGCTGAGCGATGCGGAGAAAGCGATGTCTGTTATTCGGGGCAATGCAGCCAAATGGAATCTGGATGCGAATAAGGTCGGAGTGATCGGCTCGTCGGCAGGCGGACATTTGGCAGCTTCACTCAGTACGCTTGCAGCAGATGCCAACCGGCCGGACTTTGCAATCCTTTATTATCCGGTGATCAGCTTCGATAATATGACGACACATGGCGGTTCCAAGAAGAACCTTTTAGGCAAAGATATCGAGAATAAGGAGTTGGTAGACCGCTATTCCTTGCAGAAACAGGTGGATGATAAGACACCGAAGACTTTGCTTCTGCTGAGCGATGACGATCAGACCGTTCCGCCGTTGAACTCTATCCTTTATTACACGGCGCTGAATGAACACCATATCCCGGCTTCTCTCTATATGTTCCCCAGTGGAGGACACGGTTGGGGATTCCGGTATGACTTCACCTACTATCAGGAAGTGAAAGACCTGATACAGAAATGGCTTACCTACATAAAAATCACTGATTAATCTACCGATATCATGAAACCGATTACGCTATTGCTGGCAGCAGGTTCCCTGCTGCTGAGTGCACAAGGACTTTCCGCACAGACGGACGGTTCCGGGAAAAAGGAATATTGGAATGCAAATACCCTCTTGATCCCTTATCGGCTGCCACCTGCTCCCGCAGGGTATAAGCCTACCTATATAGACTTGGATGGTGACGGTGATCCGGATATCCTGCGTACGGTGACGGCCAACGGTATTCCGGTGCAATGGATCGATGACGACGACGATATGCAGTACGGCGATCTGGAGGGTGATACCGATAACGACTGCCTGATGATAGACCGTAATAAGGACGGTGTCTACGGTGGTTACGGTGACCTTATCATCGACTGGGTGGGCGAAGATGAAGACGGTAATCCGGCCATGCAGGTCGTAGTCGACAATATCCCCGAAGCAAATCGGATGAAGACCGGCAACGGGCATTATATGTGGGTGGTGGATACGGACAAGGACGACGTGTTCAACTATATCGACTGGAACACGTTCACCCTCCGCTGTTGGATACATAACGGCCTGTCGGATTTCTACGAAGATTATAACGGGAAGAGCACTTTCATGAAGATACACAGCACGACCGAACGTGTGAACGATGTCCGTATGAACTGGGAAAACCCTTTCCTGTTCTATGATCCCGACAATGATGGGCTGACAGAGATGGCGATCCGTTTCTGCGACTCTCCCAAGATCGTGAAAGAGAACGGACAGGCAAATTCCGTCCTCTCAGGTAATATCGACTGGGTTTCCGTTTCGATGGATACGGATAACGACAATGCGCCGGGCAATGAGTTCGATTTCGATATGACCATCCATTTTACAGGTCCCGGCTTCAACTACGAAAACCAGAAACATATCAACAAGAACCTGCGCGGACTTCCCGAAGCCGATACGTTCTTCCTCGATGCCCGTTGGCGTAAGCTTCCGGAACTGTTGTATCCGGATCATGATGCCGCCTGGGATCTGACATTCAAAGAAGGTAAATGGGATAAAGTTTGGTTTACTTACGATGAGGACGACGATTGCAATCGTTGGGAACGTGTGGAGTTGTATCAGCCGCGAGATCCGTTCAAGGTAGGAAAGAACCAAGGCGGAATAGACAATAACGGACAGGCCGATCCGGCGGGTGACCGGGGTGAATGGGATGAAGACAATTCCGGCCACGGCCAGTTGTATGTCAGCCCGATAGACGGCAAGATCCACCTGTACGGAGCCGAATGGGGTTGCTGGCGCATCGACCAGAATGCCCGTTACTATCAGGGAATGGGCGGAATCTATGACGGTTACGGCCCGAAACGTATCGAGACCGAGCCGACCGTGTTTCCGACTGTCAAATATACGGATACGGACAATAACGGCTTCTTCGACCTGATGGAATTCGACCTGGATGGCGACAAGGTGTTCGAACAACGCCTTTCCATGAAAGAGCTGGGGCTGGACGACCGTTGTCAGGTGATCAATACCGCTTCCATGAAGTACGAAGATTTTGTCGATCTCGAATCGAAAGTTTCCGACACCATGTGGAAGAATGCCGAGAAAGCGGTCGAAGTGGCAAAAACCAAAAAACTGAATACCAAATGGTATGCTTTGATATTGCAGCCGAAATCCATTCGCGAACGCTATCATTATGGTTTTTGGTTGCAGTTCTATCTGTACAATGACCTGAAAGATTTGGCCGAACGGACAAACGACAAGGCGTTGGCAAGCGTAATCGACAAGGCTTATTTGCAAGGCAAATGGGAGCTGATTAAATAATTTATTAACTTAAGAACAAGAATAGTATGAAAAACATTTCGAGAAGAACCGCCATTAAGACGGTGTTGGCAGGAAGCGCAGCGATGGCTGTATCCGGTATGGAAGCAGCGGCTCCCGCAAAGAAGAAGAAAGTGGAGAAACCGGAGCCGCTGAAAGGCAATATCCGCCATTCTGTAAGTAAGTGGTGCTTCGGCAGTTATCCGTTGGATGAATTCTGTGAGATTTGTAAAAACATAGGAATCGAATCGATAGAACTGCTCGACCCGAAAGACTGGCCTGTCGTGCAGAAACATGGTTTAACCGTTGCGATGGCGCAGGGTGCGGGCTTAGGTATCGACAGGGGGTTCAATGATCCCAAGTTGCATGACGAGCTGGTTGCCAGTTATGAACAAGTCATTCCGATGGTGGCCGAGGCCGGGCTGACGAACCTGATCTGTTTTTCCGGTCGCCGGAATGGTGTAACTGATTTGCAGGGTTGGGAAAACTGTGAAAAAGGGTTGAAGCGTCTGATGCCGATAGCCGAAAAGTATAATGTCGTCCTCACGATGGAGCTTCTGAACAGTATAGGGCATAAGGATTACTTGTGCGACCATACCGTTTGGGGAGCGGAACTGTGCCGCCGTATCGGTTCGCCGAACTTCAAGCTGTTGTATGATATCTACCATATGCAGATCATGGAAGGAAACGTGATCGAGCATATCCGGAAATATCACCAGTATTTCTCTCATATCCATACCGGAGGCGTTCCCGGCCGTGCGGAGATCGACGAAACGCAGGAACTCTACTATCCGGCTATCATGAAAGCGATTGTGGAAACCGGCTATAAAGGGTTTGTCGGACAGGAATTTGTCCCGAAGCAGGAAGACAAGATCGCCTCGCTTGAGAAATGTATCCGTATCTGCGATGTATAAACAGCCAAGTATGAAACGAATTGCTATTTATCCTCTGCTGTTGCTCTTCGCTTTGTGCGGATGTAAAGGGAAAACCGGGACTTCACAGGCCGGGAATGTTTTTAAACCCGGTGAAATTTGGCCGGACAATAACGGCGTGCACATCAATGCTCATGGCGGCGGTATGTTGCAGCAGGGCGATACCTATTATTGGTTCGGCGAGCATAAGACGGAAGGCGAAGGGGGAAATGTAGCCCAGGTCGGCGTTCATTGCTATTCTTCCAAAGACTTATATAACTGGAAAGACGAAGGAATCGCTTTGTCTGTTTCGGATGACGAGTCGAGTCCGATCGTGAAAGGTTGCATTCTGGAGCGGCCGAAGGTTATTTTCAATAAAAAGACGGGTAGGTACGTGATGTGGTTCCATCTTGAACCGAAAGGCGCCGGTTATACGGGAGCCAAAAGTGGTGTGGCTGTCAGCGAAAAGGTTACAGGACCGTACAAGTTGTTGTCTGCCGATCGTCCGAACGCCGGTTTCTGGCCGAAGAATGTGTTGGATATCCATAAAGGTCCGGTTCCCGAAGAATCGAAGAAAGGTTTCGGTGGAGGTGGTCTGCCTGCCCATCCTGACACGTTGAACCTGCTGGGACGCGATTTTGAGAGCGGGCAGATGGCACGTGACATGAACCTGTTTGTCGACGACGATGGAAAGGCTTATCATATTTATGCTTCGGAGGATAACAGCACGTTGCATATTTCCGAGCTGACGGACGATTATACAGCTTGTTCCGGAAATTACGCCCGTTTCTTTGTCGGTCGTTTCATGGAAGCGCCTGCCATGTTCAAGAAAGACGGCAAGTATTATCTGATCATGTCCGGTTGTACCGGTTGGGCCCCGAATCCAGGCCGTTCCGCAGTTGCCTCTTCTATCTGGGGGCCGTGGAAAGAGTTGGCGAACCCGTTTGTGGGAGCCGATTCGGAAACCTCTTTCCACTCGCAGAGCACTTATGTGCTGCCTGTTCCTGGCAAGCCTGACCGGTTCATCTATATGGGAGACCGTTGGACACCGGAGAACGCCATAGACGGCCGTTATATCTGGCTGCCTATCCGTTTCGAAGGCGAACAGCCGGTTATCGAGTGGCTGGACGAATGGGGAATTGAGAATTGACAATGGATAACTGCCAATCGGGAAGGGAATGATATTTAATTGTCAATTCTCAATTCTCAATTGTCAATTGTTTTGTACTTTTGCAGCCGCATAAAACAAACGAAGAATGAAACCAACATTGTCAATGAACTCTAACCATGTAATGGTCAGAGAATTAAAGGACTACCTGATGATCGCCTTAGGTATGATCTTTTATGGAATCGGGTGGACTGTTTTCCTGTTGCCAAACGATTTGCCTTCCGGGGCGGTTCCGGGTATTGCCTCTATTGTCTATTGGGGAACGGGCTTGCCTGTACAATACACTTATTTTGCCATTAATGCTTTGCTATTACTGCTCTCGCTGAAGATTTTGGGTTGGAAGTTCAGTATGAAGACGGTGTATGCCGTTTTCGTCCTGACGTTTTTCCTTTCCGTGATACAGCGTTTGACATCCGGGCTTCAATTGTTGCACGACCAACCGTTTATGGCTTGTATCCTGGGGGCTATCTTTTGCGGTAGCGGTATCGGTTTCGCTTTCACTGCGAACGGGAGTACGGGAGGTACGGATATTATTGCAGCGATTGTCAACAAATACAGGGATGTCAGCTTGGGGCGTATGATTATGTTCTGCGATATGATTATCATCGCGTCCAGCTATTTTGTGCTACACGATTTGGAGAAGGTTGTTTACGGGTATGTGACGCTGTTTGTCACAGGGTATATGATTGACCAGGTGGTTAACAGCTCTCGCCAGTCGGTCCAGTTCTTCATTATTTCCAGTAAATATGAGGAGATCGGTAGGGAGATTAATGCTTTGCACAGAGGTGTGACTGTGATCGACGGGACCGGGCTTTATACGGGAAAGCAAGTGAAAATGATGTTTGTCTTGGCAAAAAAGAGCCAGTCCAATACGATTTTCCAAATCATCAATGATATTGATCCGAGGGCTTTCGTTTCGCAAAGTGCCGTTATCGGTGTATACGGGGAAGGATTCGATCATTTCAAAGTGAAGAAGAAAACTAATTGACGCTTTGTTCAGAGTGCTTCTATGTCCATGTCCATACTCTTTTTTCGAGATCCTCTGTCACTCTATCACTAACAGCTTTGCAAGCATTGGTAAACATGATACACAGGAGTGATACATGCCGGATTCATGTATCACTCCTGTGTACTTATGTATCACACCTTACCCATGCTTTGTAAAACATACAGTCTTTTTTTTCTTAGCAAGTATCTTGATTACAACAGATTGGTATGTAGTCTTCCCAAACATCCGGGTGTCGGAGCCATGAACATCCGGATGTCGAGGGCGGCAACATCCGGGTGTATGAAGCCTGAAGATGGGCGTGTTCCTGTACATTTCCGCTTGCTTTTCACTTTTTTCCTGCTTGTTTTCTGTAAAAATGTACCTTATGTAGGCGTAATAACTTCTGCAAGGCGGTTACGGCTCCATTACCACTTCGATCTGGTTGCCCTGTCCTAACAACTTTTTGGCAAAAGCTTGAATCTTGGCTGGCGTGATGCCTTTTATCGTTTCTTCGTATGCTGTCTCGCCGTTGAACCCGCGGAAGTAATAATTATCCAAAGTCGTCAGCCAGTAAACATTCTCTTGCAGGTTCTCTGTGTGGCGTTTCAGGATATTGTCCTGGCTCTTCTTGAAATCTTCGTCGCGCGGGCCGGATTTGACGATGTTATCCAGTTCTGTCCGGACGATAGCGTTCATCTTCTCCCGTTTGGCCGGATCTGTATCGAAATAGGCTTGCAGGAATGTCTGCCCTTCAGGGAAGGAAGAAATCTGTGCGGAAGTCTGTACTCCATATGTCCCGCCTTCGTCCTCGCGTACCTTTTCCATGTAGACCAGATCGAGAATCTGCTTTAACATAGTGGCGGTGAGGATGTTTTCAAGGTTATATTCCATCTTGCCGGACCAGAAGTTGACAACCGACGCTTTCGGTGTTTCCAGAGCGCGTTTGAAGATATTCGTGTATTCGCCCTTGCGGATAGCCGGTACTTCGGCGGGATTGGCTTTTTCGGCACGTCCTTTGACCGGGAGTGTCGCCAGATATTGTTCTACAAAAGGACGGATACTGTCTGTGTCGATATTTCCGACGAACGTAAAGATAAAGTCTGAAGCGTCGGCAAACCGTTCTTTGTACATCTCCATGATGCGTGGGTAGCTGATCTGCTTGAAGTTGTCGGCCGTGATGCGGGCGGCACGCGGGTTATTGTCGTAAATCGCCTTTGTCAGTGTGTCGCTGAACGCCACCATCGGGTTCAATTCCAGGTTTTTCAACTGTGCGATCATACGGTTCTCGAAGGATGTATAAGCCTCTTCGTCCATGCGCGGAGCCGTGAAATAGAGATAAACCAGCTCAAACAATGTCTTCAGGTCGGCGGGAGCGGCATAACCGTTTACGTTTTCCGTATTCAGGCCGATGGAAGGAGAGCAGGAGACTTTCTTTCCTGCCAATACCTTGTTCAGATCGGTTGCCGAGAAATTGCCGGCTCCGCCAAGCGTAATGACATCGTTGAATACTTTCAGGTTGTCGATATCTTTCGCTCCGAACAAGGTGCTGCCACCGGGGCTGGTGGCCGTCATCAGGATCTCGTCTTTCTTGAAGTCCGTATGTTTCAGTACGACCTTGATACCGTTGTCGAGTGTCAGGACCGTCGCGCCGAACAGCGGGTCCGTTTTCATCTCCCTGATCTTTCCCGGAGCGGGCAGTTCGGGGATCAGCGGTTCGTTGGAAACAGTCTCTTCATAGGGTTTGACCGGTAATTGTTGCGCCTTGATAAAGTCTTCCAATAATTGGACCTCGGTCGGATATTTTATGTCTGCCTTGTCAGGGCCGGTCAAGCCGATTACGATATTCTTGTCGCCGATCAAGCTCTGGGCGTATTGGTTCACCTGCTCGATCGGGATTTGCGGTGCGATCTGGCTGATTAGCTGATATTCCGTTTCTATGCCTGGAATGTAACCACCGTTTGTAAAGTGGCGGACATATTCGTTCGTATAAGAGCGGTTCTTTTGTTTGTCGCGGTCGTTGAACAGCGATTCGTATTGTTTCAGGACATTGATACGGGCGCGGTCATATTCGGAAGCCGTGAAGCCGTACCGTTTCACCCGTTCCGTCTCCGTCACAAGCGCGTCGAGTGCCTTGTCGATCTCACCTTCCTTTACCAGGGCGGCAACCGTGAAAGCGCCTTTTGTCTTGGCAATCATGAAATCTCCATCCGAAGCCTGGGCGGCGACAAAGGGAGGATCCGCTTTTTGCATCATCTCGGCAAAGCGTTCGTTTATCATCGTTTCGACGACATTCTCCATATAGTCCTTCATCAACCCGGCGGCGGTGGCATACAACTCTTTCGGCATCTTGTCGTGCTTATAGAATATGGAAAGGACCATATTGGAAGCCTCCTTGTCCGTAGCAATGGAAACAAGCGGTTTATCATTGTCCGCCACTTCCGTATATTCCCGTTTGGCCGGATTTACCGGAGCCGGGATATCAGCAAAAATACGTTTTACGGCCGCTTCCACCTTGTCTACATCTATATCCCCTACAATGATAATGCCCTGCAAGTCGGGGCGATACCATTTTTTATAATAGTCGCGAAGCTCGTCCGGCTTGAAGTTGTTGATCACGTCGATCGTGCCGATCGGCATCCGGTATGCATATTTGTTGTCCGGAAACATTTTCGGGAGCTGCTGTTCCCAGATACGCGCCTGGGCATCCTGCCGCGTGCGCCATTCCTCCCGGATCACGCCCCGTTCCTTTTCGATGGCCGTATCTGCGAGGGTGATGAAGCCCGACCAGTCGTGCAGGATCAGCAGGCAGGAGTCGACAATGCTCTCGCGAGTGACCGGAGCGTTCATGATCATGTAGACCGTTTCGTCGAAACTTGTATAAGCGTTGAAGTTCTCACCTCCGCGCATCCCGATGCTTTCGGTAAATTCATCCATGCCATGCCCTGGGAAGTTCTTTGTTCCGTCGAACGCCATGTGTTCAAGGAAATGGGCCAGTCCGCGCTGGTTTTCGTCTTCCAGGATCGATCCGACATTCTGGGCGATAAAGAAATCCGCACGGTCTTTCGGCTGTGCATTGTGTCGGATGTAATAAGTCAACCCGTTATTTAGCTGTCCGTATCTTATTTTCGGGTCTATGGGCAAGGGTTGTATTTCCGGTTGCTGCGCTGCCAAACGGAGGGAGGCTAGTATCCAAAGGAAACATCCGATGGATAGAATCTGTCTGATCTTCATATCACTTATATTCTTATTTAAAAGTCGACAAATGTATATAGTTTTTTGTTACAACACCCATAAACCGGAAAACGTTTGCTAAGATTTAGGAAAAAACTTCTGAGAAAGCTTTTATGTAAGAAAAAAATATCTATTTTTGTGAGGTTGTTGTTTTTATGTGCACGCAAACATTAATAATTTATCTAATATATTTACCATGAAATCTGAAGATATTTCACGTCGCTCGTTCCTGAAACGGGCAGCCGCCCTTTCAGCTGCGGCAGCAATTCCTTCTTTTTGGATTCCGTCTAAGGCCAATGCCATGCCGGGTGTTCCTTTTGTCAGTGCCAACGAAAAAGTGAGAATCGCTTTTATCGGTATCGGTAACCGTGGAGGCGAGATCGCACAGGAACTGTATAAAACCGGTTTGTGCGAAGTGGTTGCACTTTGTGATGTAGATATGGGTGCACCTCATACTCAGAAACTTATTTCCATGTTCCCGAAAGTTCCGCGTTTCCAGGATTTCCGCCAGATGTTCGACAAGATGGCCGACAAGATCGATGCTGTTACAGTCGGTGTACCTGATCACGCGCATTTCCCGATCACGATCGAGGCAATGGCTCATGGAAAACATGTATATGTGGAAAAACCGATGGCCCGCACCTTCCAGGAAATCGAAGTGATGATGCGTGCCGAAAAGAAATTCGGTGTCGTTACCCAGATGGGTAACCAGGGACATTCCGAAGCCAACTACTTCCAGTTCAAGGCATGGAAAGAAGCCGGTTTGATCAAAGACGTCACTGCTATAACAGCTCACATGAACTCTCCGCGCCGTTGGCATAACTGGAACCCGAACATCACGCACATGCCGATGGGTGAACCAGTTCCCGAAACATTGGATTGGGACACTTGGTTGGGTGTTCGTCCGTTCCACGAATATAATCATGACTACCATTTGGGACAGTGGCGTTGCTGGTACGATTTCGGTATGGGCGCATTGGGCGACTGGGGGGCTCACATCATCGATACCGCACACGAATTCCTGGATCTCGGTCTGCCGACGGAAGTAAACCCGTTGTATCTGAAAGATCATAACCCGTTCTTCTTCCCGATGTCTTCCCGTATCCTGTTCAGATTCCCGGAAAGAAAAGAAATGCCAGCTGTCGATATTACCTGGTATGACGGTCTGGATAATATTCCTCCTGTTCCTGAGAACTACGGTTCTTCCGATGTCGATCCGAATATCCCGACGGTTGCCGGTGGCAAACTTCAGTTGGCAAAATTGAACCCGGGTAAGGAAATCTATACGAAGACTTTGACATTCAAGGGTGGTTCTCATGGTAGCACCTTGTCTGTGATTCCTGATCAGGTAGCCAAGGATATGAATCCGAAGTTGCCGGAATATCAAAAGAGCCCGTCCAACCACTACGCAAACTTCCTATTGGCTTGCCAGGGCAAGGAAAAGACCCGTTCTCCGTTCTCTATCGCAGGTCCGTTGAGCCAGGTATTCTGTCTCGGCGTGTTGGCACAGCGCATGAACCGCAAGATCGTGTTCGACCGCGACACGAAGCAGATCGTGAACGATCCGGTTATGAACCAGATGCTGGTTGGCGAAATGCCGCGTAAAGGCTGGGAACAATACTACAATATTTAATGACGTCGGTAGGGGCGAGGTCTACTCGTCCTCTCATAAAGATAGTTTCTAAGATCGTTATTCATAACGGTTGATTGTTTGAGAAGGCAAGCTTGTCGGGTAAGCTTGCCTTTCTTTTTTGATTATCTTTGCACCTGTAATACGCAGGGAACATGAATATATTTGAAGGATATGTGGGCATTCGCTTATGGGACGGGCAGTTGGTGGATGATGTCATCTTCTCCCTGCTGTTATTCCTGTTTATTGTCTTTTCCTTTGTGTTCCGGACGAATTTCCAACTGTTTGTGAAGATGCTGAAAGATGCTTTTCTCGTGAAGGAAAGGCAGAATCTATTTGACGATGTAATAGGGAAGAGCATATTCTTTTTCCGCAATTTTATGACATTCCAAGTCTTGTTCCTTTCAAGTATCGCCCTGATTGCGGTCGGCAGGATATACGGATTTGTGAATTATGCGGAATGGCAGGCGGTTTTATCGGCGATCGGAACGTTTTTTTGTGTTTTATTCCTGTTTTATCAGTTTAAACAATGCTGTTATTACCTCCTGGGCAGCGTGTTTTCCGACCCAGATAAGTATAAGTTATGGAAGACGAGTTATAATGCTATTATGGGGATTTGGGGAGTCTCTTTATACGTTCCGGTGTTGTGGTTGGTGTTTGTCGGGACATACGTAACTATACCGATAGTAATGTTTTGTATTCTCTATATTTTGTGTCGTTTTGTAATAATTTATAAGACAATACGGATATTTCACAAGAAAAGCACTGGTTTATTGTATATAAGTTTGTACCTTTGCGGCCAAGAAATTTTACCTCTGGTATTTTTGTACGAAGGTATGGTTTATTTGTATAACTTTATCGAGACAAGTACTCTATGGCATTGAACATCAAAAAGTTGCTGGTATCACAACCGAAGCCTGCATCCGAGAAGTCCCCGTATTTCGACATTGCAGAGAAGTATGGAGTTGAGATTGACTTCCGTCCATTCATTAAAGTAGAACCTCTTTCATCTAAGGAGTTCAGACAGCAGAAAATTTCTATTTTGGATCATACGGCTGTTGTTTTCACGGCCCGTACGGCGATCGATCATTTCTTTCACCTGTGTGAGGAGCTGCGTGTTGCCATTCCCGAAACGATGAAGTATTTCTGTATGACTGAGGCCATTGCCGTATATTTGCAAAAATATATTGTGTATAGGAAGCGTAAGATCTTTTTTGGACAGACCGGAAAGCTGGATGATCTGGTTACAGTTATCGGCAAACATGCAAAAGAAAAATATCTTGTGCCCGTTTCCGACGTGCATAAAGATGATTTGTTAACTATGTTGGAAGCGAAAAAGATTTCTTTTACGAAAGCTGTTATGTACCGCACCGTAAGCAATGATTTCTCTAAAGACGAGAAATTCGACTATGATATGCTGGTATTTTTCAGCCCTTCGGGAATTTCCTCTCTGTTGAAGAACTTCCCGAATTTCAAACAAGAAGATATAAAGATCGGATGTTTCGGCCCGACAACAGCCAAAGCGGTGAAAGAGGCCGGTTTGCGTCTGGATGTGGAAGCGCCGACTCCCGAAGCTCCATCTATGACGGCTGCCCTGGAATTGTATCTGAAAAAAGAGATGGGTAGTAATAAAAAGAATGGTAAATAGAAGGTATACCCTTTCAAAAGAAGAACGTCTGTCGTGGAAACGTTACATTGACCTGTTGTTTGCAAAAGGGCAATCGTTTGTGGCGTTTCCACTGCGGGTCGTTTATTTAGCGGTGGAAGAAGAGACATTAGCTCCAGTGTCTATCTTGGTGAGTGTTCCCAAAAAAAAATTCAGGCGTGCCGTAAAACGGAATCTGATCAAACGTCAGGTTCGCGAAGCCTATCGGGTACGCAAATATGATCTGATCGATCCGCTGACGGGAAAAAACAAGCGTATGCTGGTTGCTTTCCTTTATTTGGACAAGGAAATCCATCCTTTTGCCGATATGGAAAAAGCCATGACAAAAGCATTGAACGTACTTCGCGACAAGGCATGATAAAGCGTTTTTTTACTTTCCTTCTGTTGTTGCCGGTCTATTTTTATAAATATTGCATTTCTCCCATGACGCCGGCATCGTGCAGGTACACGCCTACTTGTTCCGAATATGCTGTGCAGGCTCTCAAAAAACATGGTCCGGTAAAGGGATTGTATTTAGCAGTCAAACGCATTCTTCGCTGCCATCCTTGGGGAGGAAGCGGATATGATCCTGTACCGTAAAGTATGGTTTATTACGATATACATACTCACCATTTGCCCGTTCATCCGGAAGATGCCGCTATAGTTAACAGTCTGGTTCCTACGTTCGACGTGGGAATGGGGTTGTTCCGTTCTGTCGGCATTCATCCCTGGTATATATATAACGTGGAAGAACAGCTTGCCGAATTGAAGCGGCAGGTCTCATTTCCGGATGTAGTGGCTATTGGCGAAACGGGCTTGGATAAAGGTGCGGAAGCTCCGTTGGACTGTCAGCGGGAAATCTTTAGGGCGTCGGCCTCTCTTGCCGAAAATGCCGGCATCTTTTTAATCATTCATTGCGTGAAAGCTTGGGACGAACTGATAGCCTCGAAAAAAGAACTAAAGCCCCGTGTACCGTGGATTATACACGGTTTTCGTGGTAATGCCACATTAGCCGGGCAACTTATCCGGCAGGGTTTTTACCTCTCCTTTGGCGAGTATTTCAACCCCGGAGCCGTACGTGAAGCATGGCCTGGCCGTTTGTTCGCCGAAACGGACGATCGCGAAATCGATATCCGAACTGTCTACCGGAACCTTTCGGTTTCCTTGAATCTCCGGCTTGAACAGTTCGCCGGACAGATTGCCGAAAACGTCCGCGACATCCTTCATCTACCTTAAATCATTGTTATACCCTAATTTTCAATTCTCAATTCTCCATTTTCAATTATAAAGTCGTACCTTTGCCCGCATTCAATTAATACTATAATCTAAAACGATGAATTTTGTTGAAGAATTAACATGGAGGGGCATGATCGCTGATATGATGCCCGGAACAGAAGAACAGTTGCAAAAAGAGATGACTTCTGCTTATGTAGGTATTGACCCGACGGCTGACTCATTACATATCGGTCACCTGGTATCGGTTATGATGCTGAAACATCTCCAACGTGCAGGACACCGTCCTATTGCTCTGGTCGGCGGAGCTACCGGTATGATCGGAGACCCTTCAATGAAGTCGGCGGAACGTAACCTGCTCGATGAAGCGACGCTTCGTCATAACCAGGATAGCATTAAGAAGCAGTTGTCCAAGTTTTTGGATTTCGATTCGGACGCGCCTAATGCTGCCAAGTTGGTAAACAATTACGACTGGATGAAGGATTATTCTTTCTTGAATTTTATCCGCGATATCGGTAAGCATATCACTGTTAACTATATGATGGCTAAAGAATCTGTTAAAAAACGCCTGAGCCGCGAATCTTCTGTCGGTATGTCGTTTACGGAATTCTCTTACCAGTTGCTTCAGGGATACGATTATATGTATCTGTATGAACACGAAGGCTGCCGCTTGCAAATGGGAGGAACCGACCAGTGGGGTAACATCACGACCGGTACGGAGCTGATCCGCCGTAAGTTGGGTGGTGAGGCTTTTGCTTTGACCTGCCCGTTGATTACGAAAGCCGACGGAGGTAAGTTCGGCAAGACTGAGTCTGGCAACGTTTGGTTGGATCGCCGTTATACATCTCCTTATAAATTCTACCAGTTCTGGCTGAACGTGAGCGATGCCGATGCTGCCAAATATATCAAGATCTTTACCGATCTGCCCAAGGAAGAAATTGATGCCCTGATCAAAGAACAGGAAGAAGCACCGCATCTCCGTCCGTTGCAGAAACGTTTGGCAAAGGAAGTGACGGTCATGGTTCATTCCCAGGAAGATTACGATGCTGCTGTCGAGGCTTCCAATATACTGTTCGGAAACTCTACGTCGGAAGCATTGAAACATTTGGATGAACAGACATTGTTGGATGTGTTCAACGGTGTTCCCCAGTTTGAGGTTTCCCGTGAAGAGTTGAGTGCCGGTGTTAAAGCGATCGACCTGTTCACTGAAAAGGCGGCAATTTTCCCGTCGAAAGGCGAAATGCGCAAGTTGGTTCAGAGCGGCGGTATCAGTGTAAACAAAGAGAAACTGACGGATCAGGATATGGTTATCGACTGCTCTTCCCTGTTGGATGAGAAATATTTGCTGGTTCAGAGAGGTAAGAAGAATTACTATTTACTGATCGTAAAATAAGAAACTGTTTGGATTTTTTACAAAAAATGCTTGCAAGGTAAGATTTTATTCTTACCTTTGCATCGCTTTAGATAAAGCGCCGGATTGTCTCATGGTGTAATGGTAGCACTACAGTTTTTGGTTCTGTCTGTCGAGGTTCGAATCCTCGTGAGACAACTCACAGAGCAAAAGGGTCGGAATGAAAGTTTCGGCCCTTTTTGTTTTTGTGGCGGGAAATCTTTCTTCTTGTATCATTTCTGCATGATTAATTCTCAAATTTGTAAGTGGCGGACGACGGTATATCCATATATTTGTGCATTGGATATCATGGAAATTCAGTTGATCTTAATGTTATGAAGTATTATTGTCTGTTACTCTCTTTCCTTTGGGGATTTGTGTTTTTTGTTTCGGGACAGGAAAGAATATCTGTCTGCAATCTTCGGTGTGAATATCTGGAAGATCCGGTTGCAGTGGAGAATGAAAAGCCCTTGTTGAGTTGGCAGTTGCAATCCTCCGGGCAAGCGAAAAGTCAGACAGCCTACCGTATCCTCGTGGCAAGCTCTCCTTCTTTGCTAGCTGAAGGAAAAGCGGATTTTTGGGATTCCGGGAAAATAACATCTTCCCGTTCCAGCCAGGTAGGATATGAAGGGAAACCGCTTGATTCCAGGCAAACGCTTTACTGGAAAGCGATGGTTTGGGATGAAGCGGGAGAGGCTTCGCCTTGGAGTGAAACAGGGAGATGGACGATGGGATTGTTGGAACCGTCTGATTGGACAGCCCGGTGGATCGGCAACCGGGAAGACGCTTATCCCGACTCGACGTTGACTACTCCGGCTCCTTATTTCCGTAAAACATTCCGGATAAACAAGCCGGTCAAACAGGCGAAAGCCTATATATGCGGACTGGGCTTTTATGAAATGTACCTGAATGGCGAAAGGGTAGGCGACCAGGTATTGGCTCCCGCCGTTACCAATTTCGATCGTCGTCCGCTCAAAAAGATGTTGTATTTCTTTGATGATCAATCTAACCAAAGGGTTCTCTATAATACGTTCGATGTCACGTCTTTGGTGCAGAAAGCGGAGAATACGGTTGGAGTTCTGTTGGGAAACGGCTGGTATAACCAGCGTGACCGGACGGTGGAAGGTTGTATGTGGTACGATACGCCCCGGCTGTTATGCCAGTTGGAGATAGAATACACTGATGGATCGACGGAACTGGTTGTTACGGATGATAGCTGGAAAACAACGACCGGCCCTTTACTGCATGACGCCATATTCACAGGTGAAGAATATGATGCCCGGCTAGAGCTGGACGGCTGGAACCGGAACGGGTACAAGGATTCTTCCTGGAAGAAAGCCCTTTTGGTAAGGGCGCCGAAGGGTAGTCTGCATGCTCAACTTGCCCCTCATGAGAAAATTATCCGGATATTGCAGCCGGTAAGCTGCGAACAAAAGGACGATTCTACTTATTGGTATGCATTTCCGGAGATGATTTCCGGCTGGGCGCATATAAAAGTGCAAGGCAATGCCGGTGACCGGATCAAGCTTCGTTTTGTCGGAGAGGAAAAAAATGATTTCGGACAAGTGGACCTCTATACGTTGCGGGGCGGTGGAGTGGAACAATGGGAACCGCGTTTTACCTGGCACACGTTCCGCTATATCGAAGTCATATCCCGACAGGTCAGGATGAACAAGGAAAGTCTGGTTGCAAAAGTCGTGCATACCGATCCGCAGCCTACCGGAAGTTTCAGTTGTTCGAACGAATTGTTTAATAAGATCAACGAAGTCTACTTGCGGACGCAGAAGAATAACTTTCACGGCAGTATCAGCAGTGATTGCCCGCACCGGGAACGGTTGGCTTATACTGGAGACGCGCAGGTGGTCGTGGAAAGTTCTATCTTATCTTTCGATATGACGCAGTTTTACCGGAAATGGTTTGACGATATGGGGGATGCCCGGAATCGGAAGAGCGGTTATGTTCCGCATACCGCACCTTTCGGTGGTGGAGGAGGCGGTCCGGCATGGGGATCGGCTTATGTGATCATGCCCTGGGCCTATTATTGTTATTATGGCGATACGGTTTTGTTGAACCGTCATTATGAAGGTATGAAACAATGGGTTGCCTATCTGGGAACAAGGACCGACGCCCGTGGAATCATCGTCCGGGAAGAGCCGGATGGCTGGTGCCTGGGGGATTGGTGTGCACCGGGGAAGAAGATGGAACTGCCCGAACCGTTGGTCAATACGGCTTATTACTATCATTCGGCAGACTTGATGTCTAAGGTTGCGGCTGTCTTAGGGAAAGAGGAAGACAGACTGCACTTTGACCGGCTGTGCACACGGATCAGGCAGGATTTCAATACTGTCTTTTTCAATCCGTCGACCCATCATTATTGGGAAGGGCGACAAGGTGCGGATGTATTCCCGCTGGCTTTCGGAATGGTGCCGGAAGGTGAAAAGGAAGCCGTGTTCAACGCTTTGCTCGCTCATCTGGACAGTATAGGAAATCATTTTGACACAGGTATCATGGCAACGCCTTTGCTCTTGAAAGTATTGAGTGATAACGGACGTGCCGATATTGCTTTCCGGTTGATGAACCAGCGCGAGATACCGGGGTTCGGGTATGTGATGGATGACCGTTATTCTTGTTTATGGGAGCGATGGGAAGGAAAGGCTTCCCGTTGCCATCCGATGTTCGGTAGCGTGGTGGCTTGGTTTTACCGGACACTTGCCGGAATCCGTTATGATGAAGCGGAGCCGGGTATGAAGCACATTGTCATCGCTCCTCAACCGGTGGGCGGCCTCACTTATTGCAGCGGATCGTATCAATCCCTGTACGGTCCCGTCCGCTCGGACTGGAGGATAGAAGCGGATTCGTTTGAGTTGACAGTCGAGGTACCCGCCAATACGACTGCCACGGTTATCTTGCCGTCCGGCAAGATATACGGGAATGTTGGATCGGGCATCCATCGGTTCGCGTCGCCTCTTATGTCGGATCGTTGAACCAGATAGAAGGGAAAATTCCTCATCCGGCAGTGCTTATCGAGGTCAGTTTCTTTTATTTGTTGGGTTTTGGTTGTGAAGTGCTGTCTTTAAACTGACAAAGAACCTTTGCTATGATATTATGACGTGCCGATAGGAAAATGAGAATGACCTTTCTGTTTTTGTAGGAGGATGCGACAAATATATCCTGCGAGAGCATCTTGAAAAAGATAAAAAACTTGTATGTTTGTAGGGATAAAAACAGAAATGCGAAATGAAGACATTAGTACATACCGACAAAGAACTGATTGAAGCGACCATTAAGAAGTGTGATATCTGTTATGTGGGACTGGCCGATACGGATGGGACTCCCTATGTATTGCCGATGAACTTTGGCTATCGTGATGGTGTTATATACCTGCATTCGGCACAGGAAGGACGGAGTATCTCCATTTTGGAACGGAATCCGCGTGTCTGCATTACGTTTAGCACGGATCATGATCTCGTTTTCCAGCATCCGGAGGTCGCTTGTAGCTACCGGATGCGCTCCAAGAGCGTGATTTGCTGGGGTGAAGTCCACTTTGAAGAAGATTTCGATAAAAAAACGGAAGCTCTGGATATCATTATGAAACAGTATTCGGATAAAGAATTCCGCTATTCCGATCCGGCTGTGAAGAATGTCAAAATATGGATTGTGGAAATGGACGAAGTGACCTGCAAGGAATTCGGGGCACCGCATAATAAGCTGAAAATTGGAAGTTAAAAATTGAAAATTGACGTTGCCGGGTGGTTTGTCTTTTTGGATAAAGCGTTGTATGATGGGCAAATAATTGTCAATTGTCAATTGTTAATTGTCAATTTCTTCTTACTTTTGTTGCCAAATATGATATTGCTGAATAATGGGATTGCAAAAGCATAGCAAGGTCTTGAATGATACAGTTGAGATGCTCTCGGACGAGGGGTCTTACCATCAACTGTTTCATGCTTACCGCGATGAAGAGGCGCTTCCTTCGGGTGAGGTGCTGAAAGAGATCATAGATTTATGCCGGGCAATCCTTTTCCCCGGTTATTACGGGAATGCACGGATCAGCAAGCAGACCATCCGTTTTCATACCGGCGTGAACGTCGGAACGTTGCATACGCTGCTTTCCAAGCAGATTTATGCAGGGCTTTGTTTTGCTGATACTGCCTGTGTTTCTTGTCCCGAAGAAAAGATCCTTACCGAGGCGGAAAAACTGTCGGAAGCCTTTATCCGTACGCTTCCCGAAATGCGCGCCTTGTTGGCGACGGATGCCGAGGCTGCTTTCAACGGTGATCCTGCTGCTCAGAACATCAACGAAGTTATTTTTTGCTATCCCGGTTTCCGGGCTGTCTGCAACTATCGCATTGCGCACCAGCTATACCGGTTGGGTGTTCCCTTTATTCCCCGCATGATTACTGAAATGGCCCATTCGGAGACAGGTATCGATATCCATCCGGGGGCGGAGATCGGACACTATTTCTCGATTGACCACGGGACGGGAACCGTTATCGGTGAGACCAGTGTTATCGGGAACCACGTCCGTATCTTCCAAGGAGTCAGTCTGGCAGGAGAGAAACTGCCGCCTGACGAAAACGGGAATGCGATACGCGGTGTGCCGCGTCATCCGGTGTTGGGCGATCATGTGACTGTCTATTCCAATGCCACATTGTTAGGGCGTATTCGTATTGGCGAAGGAGCTACGATCTGTGGCAACGTCTGGATCACGGAAGATGTTCCGGCGGGAGCAACCGTGAGCCAGCAGACAATTAATAAAGTCAGTTGACTGCCAGTGAAGTCATAGAACAAAGAATAATTAATAATTAAAATAGAATTACTAATAAACGATGAGGAATCATTGTTAACTTTCAACTTAAAATGAGCGAAACATTTGAAATGGTGGCTAAGACCCTTTACGGGTTGGAAGAAATCCTGGCCGGCGAGTTATTATCTTTAGGTGCCAACGATATACAGATTGGCCGCCGGATGGTTTCCTTTACCGGGGATAAGGAAGTGCTTTACAAAGCCAACTTCTATTGCCGTACGGCATTGCGTATCTTGAAGCCTATCTATCACTTTAAAGCTAAAGACGCCGATACTGTCTACAAAGAGGTTAAGAAGGTGAAATGGGAAAACTACATGTCTTTGGACAAGACGTTTGCCATCGACTCTGTAATCTACTCTGAAGATTTCAATCACTCCAAGTTTGTTGCTTATCGTACGAAGGATGCGATCGTGGATTATTTCATGGAGAAGGATCAGAAGCGCCCCTCTGTCCGTGTAAACAATCCGGATCTGTATATCAATATTCATATTTCACATAACGACTGTACGCTCTCTATCGACAGTTCGGGCGAGAGCTTGCATAAACGTGGTTACCGCGTGGACCAGACGGAGGCTCCGTTGAATGAGGTGTTGGCTGCCGGTATGATCTTGAAAACAGGCTGGAAAGGCGAGTCGAATTTCGTCGATCCGATGTGCGGCTCCGGTACGTTGCTGATCGAAGCGGCGATGATCGCCTTGAATATTGCGCCGGGCGTGCATCGTAAGGAGTTTGCTTTCGAGAAATGGATCGACTTTGACCAGGAATTGTTCGACCGTATCTATAACGACGAGAGTCAGGAACGTGAGTTTAATTTCAAATGTTATGGTGCCGATATCAATCCGGCGGCGATCGAGATTGCCGAGAAGAATATCCGTAGTGCCGGCCTGATGAAATATATCGAACTAAGGACCCAGCCGTTCCAGCAATGCACGGAGGCTCCCCAGCCGGGCATCATGGTGACCAATCCCCCTTATGGAGAACGTATTTCCAGTCGTGATTTGTTGGGGGTGTACAATATGATCGGTGAACGTGTCAAACATGTGTTTACTGGCTATAAAGTATGGATTCTGAGTTATAAGGATGAATGCTTCGACAAGATCGGCTTGAAACCGAGTGAAAAGATGAAGCTTATGAACGGATCGTTGGAATGCGAATACCGTTGTTACGATATATTCGAAGGAAAAATCAAAGACTATAAGAAAGCACTGAACGAAGAAGGTGAAGCACGTCCTTCCCGCCCGGAAAGACCTTCTTTCGAACGTAAGCCGGACCGCTCGTCACGTCCGAATTTCCGTACCGACCGCATGGATCGTCCCGCCCGCCGTTTTGCTGCCGCGCATGCTGAGGACGACAACGAACGGACACCTTTTATTCCCGGCAAACGCTATTTCGGCGATGACCGTGCAGATGGCCGTCCGGCTCGTAGGGATTTTGTCGGCAAACGTCCTGTCAAGAGACATTTTAAGGATGACGAGGAGTTTGGCGGTAAGAAAAAGTTCGGTGACCGTTCGTTTAAGAAACCATTCAAAAGAAGAGGAAAGGATGATTTTGAGGATTAATATTTTAGGTGTATTATGTGCTTTGGCACTTATAAATCCGTTGTCGATGATGGGACAAGACAAACAGTTTACTTTGCATGACTTGATTCCCGGTGGAAAGACGCAAAGTCGTTTTGTGCCTCGCAACTTGAAACAGTTGCAGTGGTGTGAAGACACATATCTGTATGTCAAGGGTGACAGCATGATGAGTGGAGAATCGACAAAGGCGGTGAAAGTCGCCTTTACTCGCCAGCAGTTGAACGAAGCGCTTGCGGTGGCCGGTGCGCAGTCGGTTGGCGGTATGCCCTTCTTCTCGGTTCCTTACAAAGATCAGCCGGTGCTTGCTTTTAATGCCAAGCACCATCGTTTCCATTACGATTTTGTGGAAAACAGGATTGTAAGCATGTATGATCTGAATGGTTCCTGGGAGAATTTAGACTTTTGTCCGGCCAACGGTTATTTGGCTTTTACGGAGGAGGACAACCTGAAAATCCTTTCGCCGGATAACGCTGTCAGTATCGTGACGGACGAAACGGCTGAAGGTGTTGTTTGCGGGAAGTCCGTTCATCAGAACGAGTTCGGTATCCATAAAGGGACTTTCTGGTCTCCGAATGGTTCGGCGCTGGCTTTCTACCGGATGGATGAAAGCATGGTGACGGATTATCCGTTTGTCGACATTACTGCCCGTTGCGCGAAAGCCGAACCGCACAAATATCCGATGGCTGGAATGAAAAGCCATGAGGTGACAGTCGGTGTCTACAACCTGGCGACCGGAAAAACCGTCTGGTTGAAAACCGGATTACCGAAGGAAAAGTATCTGACGAATATTACCTGGAGCCCGGATGAAAAGAGCATTTATATTGCCGAACTGAACCGGGATCAGAACGAGATGCACCTGGTACGCTATTCTGCCTTGACAGGTGATAAAGAGGTGGATTTGTTTACCGAAAAGAACGAACATTATGTAGAGCCGCAACATCCGGTGCTTTTCCTGCCGAACAATCCGGATCAGTTTATCTGGCAGAGCCGGCGTGATGGTTATAATCATTTGTATCTGTATAATACGAAGGGAGAACAGTTGAAGCAGTTGACGGAAGGCGAGTGGGAAGTCCTGGACATCCTCGGTTTCGATGTTAAGGGAAAGGCATTGTTTTTCTCTTCCACAAGGCCGTCAATGCTGAGCTCGTTCAGTTATGGTGATGCTCTGTATGTCGGAACGTCACGCCTGGATCTGAAAAAGGGAACTTCTTACGAATTGACTTCGGGAGGTTTGCAAGGAGTTCATGCTACGCAACTGAGTGCTTCCGGTAAATATTTGATCGACAGTTATTCAGCTCCCGATGTTCCACGTGAAATTTCGATTATCGACGGACAGAAACGTGAAACTTTACGGACGTTGCTGACGGCGAAGAATCCGTACGAAGGTTATGCGATGCCGGAAATCGTTACCGGAAAAATCAAGGCGGCAGATGGTGTCACCAATTTGAATTTCCGTCTGGTAAAACCTGTCGGTCTGGATGAGACGAAGAAATATCCGACGATCGTCTATGTGTACGGCGGCCCGCATGCCCAGTTGGTAACAGGCGGATGGAAGAACGGTGTAGGCGGTTGGGATATCTATATGGCTCAACGCGGATATGTGGTTTTTACGCTCGATAGTCGGGGATCGGCAAACCGGGGACAGGCTTTCGAAAATGTCATACATCGTAATTTGGGTGTGAACGAGATGGCAGACCAGGTAAAAGGCGTTGAATTTCTGAAATCACTTCCGTATGTCGATGCCGACCGTATCGGTGTGCATGGATGGAGCTACGGCGGCTTTATGACGACGAACCTGATGTGTTCGTATCCGGAACTGTTCAAAGTGGGGGTTGCCGGTGGTCCGGTGATCGACTGGAGCAACTACGAGATTATGTATGGCGAGCGCTATATGGACCGTCCGCAGGACAATCCGGAAGGTTATAGGAATGCCAACCTGAAATTGAAAGCAGGTAATCTGAAGGGACATCTGCTGTTGATCCACGGAGATATCGATCCGGTTGTTGTTTGGCAGCACAGCCTGGGATTCCTGAAAGCCTGTGTGGATGCGGATACATATCCCGATTATTTCGTTTATCCCCGCCATCTGCATAATGTGATTGGTAAAGACCGTCCGCATCTGTATGAGAAGATAACGCGCTACTTTGACGACTACCTTAAGAATTGACAATTGACAATGGGCAATTGACAATTGAGAGAAAGAACAAAGATGAAATAACAAAAAAAACAATAACCATTAAAAAAGATGATTGGGAAAGGATAATGACAAGTAATTGTCAATTGTCAATTGTCAATTGTCAATTATAAAAAAATGAATATTCTTTTATTAGGCTCAGGCGGCCGCGAACATGCAATAGCCTGGAAGATTGCTCAAAGTCCGAAAGTGGATCAGTTATTTATCGCTCCCGGTAATGCAGGTACTGCATTGGTAGGGACGAATGTAAATATCAAGGCTGACGATTTCTCTGCTATCAAGGAATTTGCCTTGGCAAATCATATCGGTATGGTGGTGGTAGGTCCGGAAGATCCGCTGGTGAAAGGGGTGTATGATTATTTCAAGAACGATGTCGCCCTGGCAGGTATTCCCGTGATAGGCCCTTCGAAAGAGGGAGCGCAACTGGAAGGCAGCAAGGACTTTGCGAAGGCCTTCATGATGCGCCACAACATTCCGACAGCTCGTTATAAGAGTATTTCTGCCGGAAATTTAGAAGAAGGATACGCTTTCCTGGAAGAATTGCAGGCTCCCTACGTATTGAAGGCCGACGGTCTGGCTGCCGGTAAAGGTGTGCTGATTCTCGACACGCTCGAAGAAGCAAAGAAGGAGCTGGACGATATGCTGGGGGGTATGTTCGGCGATGCCAGCAAGACGGTCGTGATCGAAGAGTTCCTGGACGGTATCGAATGTTCCGTGTTTGTGATGACGGATGGCGAGAGCTACAAGGTGCTTCCGGTGGCAAAAGACTATAAGCGTATCGGCGAAGACAATACAGGTTTGAATACAGGTGGAATGGGAGCCGTTTCTCCAGTTCCTTTTGCCGATGAGACGTTTATGCAGAAGGTGGACGAGCGTATTATCCGTCCGACGATCGAAGGGCTGAAAGCGGAAAATATCGACTATAAGGGTTTCATCTTCCTTGGTCTGATCAATGTGAAGGGCGAACCTATGGTGATCGAATATAATTGCCGCATGGGTGATCCGGAAACGGAAGTTGTCATGTTACGTATCCAAAGCGACTTGGTTGAACTGTTGGAAGGTGTGGCCGAAGGTAATTTGGGCAGTCGTACATTGGTTCACGATCCGCGTGCGGCCGTAACAGTCATGCTGGTAAGCGGCGGTTATCCTGAAGCGTATGAAAAAGGAAAGGTTATCAGTGGCCTGGATAAGGTTCCCGCCGAAAACATCATTTTCCACGCAGGGACAAAAGCTGCCGATGGGCAGATCCTGACCAGTGGCGGTCGTGTCATCGCTGTCAGCTCTTACGGAGCCGACAAGGAAGAAGCCCTTGTCCGATCTTTCGCCGGTGCCAAGCTCATTGATTTCGAAAAGAAATATTTCCGTAGTGATATCGGATTCGATTTATAAATTGTTGTCATAAATGCTGATTTATGGGGTGAGCTAACAGACGATTCAAGCCTTGTGTGTTGCAGGCTCTCTTTTGCCTCGTCTGTTGGCTCGCATGTAAATCAGCATTTATCTATTCCTGATCAGAAATGCGAGTAGCTTATAACAAATATTCCCGTCGATTCGACTTCTCCGCGCCACCGACATTCGTGCCGGTCTTATTGGCATGTATTGCCTGTTGGGTGGTCAGTTATTTGTACTCCGTGGGCTATCCTGTCTATGGCGAGGTCTCGGCTACTCCTCTCTGGAATACGATTTGCCAGACATTGCCAGGCAAGGAGTTTACCTATATTATCGGGATGGCGTTGATGTTCGGAGGGGCTTTCCTATTGCATCGTGCGAACTATGTACTGGTGTTGATACGGGAGAAGACGATGCTGCCCTTCCTCTTCTATGTCCTGTTCATCAGTACGAATCCCGACTTCTTTCCTTTGAAATCGACTTCGGTCGGTGTTTTCTGCCTGATTCTGGCTATTTACCAACTGTTCACGACCTATCATGATCCCGAGGCGAGAGAGAAGGCCTACAGTGCCGCCTTGCTGATCGGTATAGGCAGTCTGCTTTGGGTTCATTTGCTGTGGTTTTTGCCGTTGTTCTGGCTGGGGATGTATAATTTCCGTTCGCTGACGTCCCGTACCTTTATCGCCTCTTTGTTAGGGGTGGCGACAGTATATTGGTTCCTGTTGGGGTGGTGTGTCTGGCAACGGGATTTCATGCTGTTCAACGTCCCTTTCTCGACGCTTTTCAAGGTGCGCCTCTTGGCGACGGACGGAATAGTGTTGCTGGATTGGATCAGTATCATGGCGATTGCCCTGTTGACAGTTGTCGCTTCCCTGAATATTGTCATGCACGATACGGAGGATTCGCTTCGCTCCCGTCAGTTTCTCTCGTTCCTGATTGCGATGTCCGTATGGGCGTTCAGCCTTTATTTCCTCTATGATCAGGTTTCGGAAGAATTTTTGGAAACAGCTTGCGTGCCAGCCTCTATCCTGATCGCTCATTTCTTTACGGTGACACGTGGCAAGATCGTGTTTTGGTCGTTTTTTACAACTGTGGCAGTCCTGGTTGCCACTCTATTCATTCGTATATGGAATTTCTTATAGAATACGGATATATCGGTGTGTTCATCGCCTCTTTTTTGGCTGCTACCGTTTTGCCGTTCAGCAGCGAGGTCGTTCTAACCGGAGTGTTGTTGGCGGGAGCGACCTACTGGCCTTGTATGATTGCGGCTACGTTAGGTAATTTCTTAGGTGGCATGAGTTGTTATTGGCTGGGTATGCTGGGCAAGGTCGAATGGATAGAGAAATATCTGAAACTGGATGCCGTCAAATTGCAGAAAGTGCAGGATTGGATAAAAGGGAAAGGTTCCTGGATGGGCTTTTTCGTTTTCCTTCCCGGTATAGGCGATTTTATCGCCGTGGCGCTCGGTTTTCTCCGCGCCAATATCTGGATCGTGGCTGTCTCGATGTTTCTCGGAAAGGCGATCCGATATTGGGTTTGGATGGAATTTGTCTATAAAGTACAGGGAATGTTCTGATTATTCCACTTTGACATATATTTTCGTATACACCTCGTTATGGCGGGCGTAAATGGCATAATTTCCCCGGATGTCGCTCCACGAAGGCAGAAGTGTGACTTTCAGTATGCCGCCTTCGGTCGTAATCTGAAAGAGGTCTTCGAGGTCGCTATCGTAGCTGAACTCCGTGTCTTTGGGAAATTCCCGGACAATCTCGTCTTCATAACCGCTTACCACTGTCCCGATCGTGCTGTCGTAGGCGGGTAACCCGTCTGCTTCGGGATTGATCAGGGCAAACTGGATGACAGCGCCTACTCTTTTCTCCTCTTTCATGATCTCGGATCCGACATAGAATTGGTAGTAGTCTCCTGCCAGCGCCAATGCGAATTTTCCCGATGGAAATTGCTTCACGGCTTCTTCCTTGAAGGCTTGGTAGAGGTGTCCCGGCGTTACGGCTGCTTGATAAACCAATCCGTTGCCGACTTGGGGCGGAATGACTTTTCCAATCCCTTTCGACGGACCGATTTCGGCGATCAGGCATTCGTTTGTTTGAAAGTTGTTTGCCGCGTTGATATAGATGTCCGAATTGCCCAGACGGGTCGCTCCATTTTCCACATCGAGCATGTTCAAGGTAGTTGCATTGTTGATTTCAGGAGCCGAATCGTCGTCCGAACAAGAAAAAGCCGGTAACAGGAATGCTGCCAGCAAGAGCTGGAACAAGAAATTCTTTTTCATTTCTTCTTTATTTATAAGTTAGACAATAGGTAAAACATGCACAAAGGTATTTATATTTTCCTGAAAAGCTAATCATTCCCTTTATATTTCGCCCGCCAATGGGACGGAGGCATGCCGACACGCTCGATGAAGGCGTGGCTGAAGGTTTTCACCGAACTGTAGCCCATTTTCGTCGCCACTTCGCCCAAAGGCCAGTCCGTATGGAGCAGGACGTCGCGGATGGCCACCCAACGGTAGGCTTCGAGCCATTCGTCTGTAGTCACCCCGGTCAGTACCCTCAGGCAGCCGGACAGATCGACTCGCGAGACGCCCAATTTTTTTGCATAGAAAACCGGATCATGATTCATATAATGATGAACCATCGAGGCGAAAAGGTCCAAAAATTCGTTGCCCGTTCGTTTATGGAAAATGATACCCGATTGTACGCCTTGCCAGCGTTCCGCTTCGGTCGCTTCCCGGCCGCAGAAGGAGATAAAGATATCTTTGGGAGTGTATAGGGGGTATTTTGTGTCCATTTTTGTATATATTCGTTTGTTTATAGCTTATACAAGACCAGCAGATTCGTTCAAGGGGTAATTAGAGAACGAATCCGCCGGTTATAATTCGTTAACCGGATAATTGTAGAATGAATATGGGAGTTATGATTCATTCGCTAAATGCTCGTTAAACGAATCTGTTGATCATAATTCGTTCTGCAATTAATTGAGAAACGAATCCGCTATTCTGCCAGCCATTTGTTAATCTGTGTCAGTATCTTTTCCTTCATGTCTTCGGGCATGTTGCCGATACGGGCGCGGTGGCTGCCTCCGGGTTGGATGTAGACTTGTTCGTTTACCTTGCCTTTGAAGATCGGGACGCGGGTGGCGCTCCACGGGTCTACTTCGCCATAGATAAAGATCATCTTCGGATCGTTGTCACGGAGGAAATCATAGACTTTGTGGTAAAGTTCGGGGCGGTATTCAACTTTGTCGACCAGCTCTTTCGGCAGCATGATACGGTTCAGGTATCCCCGGCTGCTGTCGATTGTCAGGTATTTCCTGAACGGTTTCGTGTCATAGCCGTAATAACCCAATTCGCGGGCAGCTTGTACGAAGAAGGAGATATTCGGCTGGTTTTCGGCAAAATAGTCGGGCCCGCTGATGTCAACCAAATGATAAAACAGTGTCTTTGCATCGGATGTGAGCGGCGGGATCACGCTGGTCGGCGTACCCCATTGCCAGAGGGCGAACGGGTATTCCAGGACGCAATAATCCAATACTTCGGCTATCGGAATGCGGAATTCCAGCTTCTTGTCCTTGCAGAACTTTTCCAGCATTGGGACGATTTCGTCCTTGTGTTTCAATATTTCAATCTGGAAAGCTTCGATCTTCTGGCGGTCTTTCTTCGTGCCTACTTTGCGGAGGAACGGTTCGTGGCGCCCGTCTTCCACACCGCGGTTCAAGGGGGCTACGTAGGGAACGGAGAAGTCTACGTCGTCCGGAAACCAGGCACGGTACAGGCAAGTGGTTTGTCCGCCTTTGCTGATGCCGGTGCTGACCCATTTACCGGTGTACAGCTCTCGGAATGTTTGGTTGACGTTATGCAGGTCGTAGGCCGAGTTCTCTGCCGTCAGGTATTCCCAGTTACAGGGGGTCGGGGTGGATTCGAGGAAATAACGGTATTCCACGAATACCATATTGGCATCGAGCAGCTTCGACAGCTCTTCCTGATAGCGAGGGTTCAAGGCATACGCCGCACCATATCCTTCCGTGACCAATATGGTCGGGCGGTCGAAACCGACGTGGGCGACGATCACGCGTTGCGTGAATGTTCCGGCTGCCGGGTTCTTATGGTCGACAGGCTGTGTGATGCGTACGAGATATTTCTCGGCATAATGGTCCGATTCCAGCTTCTCGATGCCGCTGATTCCTTTCAGCCCTTCCAATTTCTTTTGTAATTCCTGTGCGTTACCTGCAAATGCGACTGTCAGCATCAACAGGAATGCGACGAGGCATGGCGATAAGGTTTTCAATGTCCTTCTCATGGTATTAATCTTTTAAGTTATGTATATTTCGTATCAATCCTTCGTATTTGGCTCTTTTGACCGCCGATTTGGCAAATATACGATTATAATCCTCACGGGAAAAGACCTTTAGATCCTCTTTTCGAAGAGAAAGCAAAGCCGGTTTCGGACGGAATGCCTCTATTTGGGTCGGGCGGGCGAAACGGTTCCAGGGGCAGACCTCCTGGCAGGTGTCGCAACCGTAGAGGCGGTTACCGAGTCGGGAAGCCTGTTCGGTGGGGATTTCTCCGCGGTTCTCGATGGTGAGATAGGAGAGGCATTTGCGGGCATTCAGGTGGCGGGGGCCTTCCAGTGCTCCTGTCGGGCAGGCATCCAGGCAACGGCTACAACTGCCGCAACGGTTCTTCTGCGGTGTGTCGTACTGGTCCGCTTCGAGGGTGGTGACGATTTCTCCCAAGAAGAAGAAAGAGCCTTTTCCGGGAATAATCAGGTTTGTGTTCTTCCCGATCCATCCCAGTCCGGCTTTCCAGGCCCAATAGCGTTCGAGGATGGGAGCTGAGTCGGTGAAAAAGCGGGCGGCTGTTACGTCTGCCTGTTCCGTTCCCGCGCTTGACGCGGGATCGCAAAAGAACAGCCCGTTGCGATCCATACCTTTCCCGTCCGTTTCTATGCGATCCCGCGCGGGGCGCGGGAACAGGGCGGTCCATAGCTCGCTTAACATCTCTTTGACGACGAGATGGTAATCCTTCCCGTAGGCGTAGTAGGCGATATGGGGCGCTTCGGGTGGAAGTTTCTGCTCCGGATAATAGTTCAACGCCACGGATATGACTGTCTTGGCTCCTTCCACCAATCCGGCGGGATTCAACCGGATCTCGCGGTGGTTCTCCATATACGCCATCCCTGCATGGTTGCCCTCCTTCAGCCATCTGTCAAAAAATAAGGCCTCGCTGTCTGCGGCCGCTACTTGTGCGATCCCGCAGGCATCGAAGCCGATCTCTTTTGCTTTCTCTTTTATTTCGATAGCTGGAAGCATATTAAAACACTTTGAACTCATACCCTTGTTCCTGTAGCCATTCGATGGCCCTGGGCATCGCTTCGCGCATGTTGCGTTCGGCTTTCAGCGAGTCGTGAAAGACGATTACGGAACCGTTGCGGGTATAGTTCTTCACCACGTTGAAGACACCGTTCGGTGTCATGTGCGGACTGTAATCGCGCGTCACCACGTCCCACATGATGATCCGGTAATGCCTCCTGAGCCATACCACCTGTGGGAAACGCATGTGTCCGTGGGGCGGACGGAACAGGTCGCTTTTTATATATTCGGCAGCCTTTTCCACATTCGCCAGATAGTTTTTGGTCCAGAAGCGGATACCTTGAATATGGTTGAAAGTGTGGTTGCCTACACGATGTCCCCTCTCCAGTACCATCTGGTAGATGTCCGGATGTTTGCGGACGTTGTCCCCGACACAGAAGAAGGTCGCCTTCACGCCATATTTGTCTAATATATCCAATACCCAAGGGGTAACCTCAGGGATCGGACCATCGTCGAAGGTGAGATATACACACTTCTTCTTTGCCGGAATCCGCCAGATTACCCCTGGAAACAGAGCCCTGTAAAACCAGGGCGGTTGTTCTATAAACATATCTATTCTCTGCGCACCGATTCGTAAGCCATACGGTAGTTGTCAAACTCTTCCTGGTATTTCTTGTTGAATTCGGGGTTGTAATGTTTGTTGATTAACAATACTTGATTCAAAACCTGCATGTCCTGTAACAATTCTGTTTCTACGGACGCCAACTGCACTGGGTTCAAGCGGAAGTACCAGTTTATGTTACGCATCATGTTATCGGCGATGCCTGTAAATATTTCTGCCGCTTTTTCTTTCTGGCCCAGCACATAATAGAGTTCACCGGTTGAAAGAGCCGTGTAGTCGAGCGGGACATTTTCCGGCGGCAGCACCTGCATACATTTGTCCAATACTTCCAAAGCCTTGTCGTTCTTGCCTTCTTTCACCAATGCTTCTGCCAACTTGTTGAACAGCATCATGCGGTAGCTCTTGCACATGCGCATTACATTTTCGTCGATGTAAACGCCTGGCTTGTCTACGCCGCCCCATTTGAATTTGTTCATCACGTTGTCATACATTTTGTCGGTGTTGACAGCCTTGTTGGCATTTTTCGGAACGACCTGGTAAGCGAGACCTGTCTGTTCGAAGTAGCTGTCCAGGTTGACGAACTGATCCGGGCTGACCGTGATCGCGTAGTACATAGGACGTTCGAAGTTGTTGGTCTGCAACATGTCGAGGATCGTCAGTTCCTGTTTACCCAGCGCATTCTTTCCGGCGAGGTTGATCATCATCTGGTCTACCATGCCGTCTGTCTTACCGCCTAAGATCTTGGCGCCGGCGACCGAGTCGACTTTGTAGTACAGTTTGTCAGCCGGGATATAATCGAGTTCCTGGTTGATACCCGGAATCTTCTTGAACTTAGGATCATCGCTGCGGACAAAGTTCAAGGCCGTGTTCAGGTCGATCGAATCTTTTGTCAGCGGGAATACATAAGCTGCATCGCGGGTTCCTTGTATATACTGGTCGCGTGTCCAGGTGATCGGCAGCGGAACGGACTCGTAAGCCTGTTTCTTCATCTGGTCGATATACCAGTCTGTTTGCAGGTAGCTGGTGTTACATACGCGGACATCGGTACGGACGCCTTCTACCTCCTGGGCATACCACAAGGGGAATGTGTCGTTGTCGCCATTGGTGAAGATGATGGCATTCGGCTCGCAGGATTCCAGATAGTTGGAACCGAAATCGCGGCAGACATAGCGGCCTGAACGGTCGTGGTCGTCCCAGTTTTGTCCGGCCATCTGGATAGGTATGAACAAGCAAAGCACGGTTGCCACCGATCCGGCGATGACCGGATTCAGTTTGCCGTATCGCTCCAGTCCCTTTGCCAGTGCCGCGACACCGAACCCGATCCAGATACAGAACGCATAGAACGATCCGGCATACGCATAATCTCGTTCACGCGGCTGATATGGCGTCTGATTCAGATACAGAACGATAGCCAGACCGGTCATGAAAAACAGGAAGAAAGTCACCCAGAAACTCTGGATTCCTTTTTCGCCCGAATAAGCCTGGAACAGCAAACCTAAAATACCTAACAGCAACGGCAGCATATAATAGACATTGTGCCCTTTATTATTGATAATATCGAACGGCATATCTTCCTGCGGGCCCACCAGAACTTCGTCGATAAACGGAATGCCGGTAATCCAGTTGCCGTTCAGCACCTCTCCATTTCCCTGGATGTCGTTCTGACGGCCGGAGAAGTTCCACATGAAGTAGCGCCAGTACATAAAGTTCAGCTGGTAGGAGAAGAAGAACTTCAGGTTTTCCGCGAATGTCGGTTTCATTACGCTCTTCATCTCTCCGCAATAGTTATATTTCACCGGTTGGCCTTTTACCTGCGCCCATTCCTTATAGGCCTGTACATGGCGCGGATCGGAGCTGTACATACGCGGGAACAGCATGTTCAGTTCGTCGACATATTTGTATTCCTGATCGGTGCGGGACACGAAATAACGGTCTTTCTCGTTTTTGTCCTTCTTGATCACACGGCTCCAGGTCGGTTCGCCTTCTGTCGTGACGGGTACGCAGCTTCCTCCCTGGTTTTCGCGCTGTACTTCCGAGACGTAGGTCTGCCCGTAGAGGAGCGGAACTTTACCATACTGTTCACGTGCCAGATAGGTACGCAACGTAAAGATATCGCTCGGTGCGTTCTGGTTCATCGGCGTGTCGGCCGTTGCACGGATCAGTGTCAGTGCATACGAAGAATAGCCTACAACGACTACCATCAGGCAGACCAAGATCGTATTCAGCGTCTTGATATCCACCTTCTTGCTCTTGAACAGGTAAAGGCTCAATGCCGCAGTCAGGATGACCGCCAAAACATAACCGCTACCGATAAACGGAATACCGATCAATACGACCGACAGGATGAAAGCGATCTTCATGCGTGTCGGATGGATTTCGTCGCGCATGGTTTCCCAGATAGACCAGATCAACACGCCTGCCACAATGATCACATAAGCGAATACCCCGGAATTGTAAGGCATGCCTAAGACGTTGACAAATAATAGTTCGAAATAGCCGCAAACCTCGACCAGCCCCTGTACGACTCCGTACATCATCAAAGCTACGATCGCGAACGATACGAGCAGTGCGGCAAGCGTACCCTTCATGGTCGGGTTCGGGAATTTCTTATAATAATATACCAGTACGATAGCCGGGATACACAACAAGTTCAACAAGTGGACGCCGATACTCAACCCCATCAGGTAAGCGATCAGTACGATCCAGCGGTCTGCATGCGGTTTGTCGGCCACGGCTTCCCATTTCAGGATCAACCAGAAAACGCTGGCGGTGAAGAGAGACGAATAAGCATACACTTCCCCTTCTACGGCGCTGAACCAGAAAGTGTCGCTGAATGTATAAGCCAGTGCGCCTACCAGGCCGCTGCCCATGATGGTAATCATCTGACCTAAAGAAGCTTCTTCACCGTCTTTCACCATGATCTTGCGGGCAAGGTGAGTGATACTCCAGAAAAGGAACAAGATCGTCAGTCCGCTAAACAAGGCGGACATCGTATTTACCATCTTCGCCACTGTGGACGGGTCGGATGCAAGTTGTGTGAACAGGTTGGCTGTCAACATAAAGAACGGTGCTCCGGGGGGATGCCCTACTTCCAGCTTGTAAGCTGAAGAAATGAACTCACCGCAATCCCAGAAACTGGCAGTGGGTTCCATAGTCATCAAATAGACGGTTGAAGCGATCGCAAAGACGATCCAGCCCAACACGTTGTTGATCAATTTATACTTTCCCATACTTTGTATAAAGTGTAATAATTAATTGTCTTAACTCTGTATCCTCACGCGGACAGTCGGCCGCAAAGGTAAGCATTTACGTTTAATACCAACGCCCTGATACGCTATAAATTGTGTGGAAGAGATTAGAAATATATTAAAAAGAATTCGTTGAATGACAGTCTGGAATCTGACAATTTGCCGACATTCGGATGGCGCAAACTGACATTTGTAGGCAGGATTCTGTTGCAAGCCCGCTGTTTCCTGTGCCGGGGCTTTCCCGGGCGATCCGGAACAAATAGGTAAGTATTTCTGGTGAGTGTCGGGGAAAAGCCCTTTCCCGTTCTAAAAAAAACGAAAAGGAGGGCTTTTTCTACCGACGTGGGAAAAGGGTTGATTATTGTCGTGTTGAAGTGTTTCAGCGTGTTTAGGCAACCATATTGATAAGACAGTCCTAACTCGCAATGTTTGCTCAACCGGTAGCCGACTTTAGCCATTATGGAGAGATCGAATACGGTTTGAGGTTGTACATATAATGTCGGAGCAACGCCTAAACCGAAATGGAATTTGTCGGTGACCATATTCCCTTGAATTTTACTTTTTACTAATTGTAAAAGGAATAAAGATTGATAGATTCAGATCTGATATATGTCCCTTTTTATAAATACGATCATCGATTACATTTGTAAAACCAAGACGATAATTAATTGCAAGGTCAATTTTGTTATTGATATTGTAACCGACTTTCCAAACTAATGGAATATCAAACTTCTTTCCATCATTGGTTGGAACCATATACCAGGTTGGTTCGATTCCCATACCAACATATAATCCTTTTACTAATCTATAATTTACAGAAGGCGACAGAGACAAAGCCAAATTTGCGTCATGCCCTATAATCCGACTTGCCAGCTCATTATCCACATAATAAGACTTTGTGTTCTTAAATACTTTCGCATCGAGTATAAGGTCCATGTCATAAAACAACCTATCATTTTTTCCATGTTCTATCCGAAAACGATACCCAAGTGAAGCTCCAAATTGATATTTATCTTTGTAATCAATTTTATAGTCTCCCTCCTGCCAAATATCCGGACGACCGGAATTGGGAGTTAAATTGTGCTCAAACCCCAATCCGCCACCAACTAAAAGACCTGTCCGTAACACCTGCGAGTTTGTAGGCAAGGCAAATAAGACAGCACATACTAACAATACAAATCTTATCACTTTCATAAGTTATAAATTTAATTTTATCTATAAGACATCGATAGGTAGAAATTCCCCTATCGATGTCTTATGAATTATCAGAAAATTATGTTTATTCCTTTACAACTACAAAATCCAGATTTTTGCCAGGCCAAGGTCCATAAGTGACTGTTAAGCAGAAACCTTTATTACCTCCTCCTAAAAGATCTTTAGGGAAAAACTCATAATCATGCGATGAAAACGAATCATTTTTACTTTTGCGAGCTGATGTGCCAACATTCTGTACTGTAGGAGGATTCGAAACGTATGCTATGTCACAATTAGCACATGCTATAGTTGTTGAAGCCTTTCTATTATACCATATTCCAGCAAATCCTTTTTTTCTAAAACAAACTTCAAATTTTACCCCTGCATTATAATTGGGCCTACCATTAATTGTTCCTAATACCGAATATTTTACCCATAACTTATTCTTGCCTTCCCGATAACTAAAAACCTCTTTGGATTTTTGTTTGTCATTAGGAGGTGTTAATCCTAAACTATCAAGTTGGGCGTAACTTGATATATCTTTGCAATTAATCAGTTCTCCATTAATTTTGATAAAACCATTTTTATTTGCCAAGTGTGCTAATTTTAGATTGCTTACAGGTAAATAGGCTGAATAGTCATCTCCATATTCAGGGAAATATAATGATGCATATTTTACTTTAAATTCTTCATAATGTTCTTTGGTGTCATAATAATTGTCAGCATCTCCCATTGCGTCATCAAAAACGTTATATAGAGATTTAAAACCTTCTTTTTTGAGAAGACCGGAAACATTTTCAATATCTGATAATGCATTTTCCAATGCACTATTGTCTGCGAAATTCAATATGCTGTCTTCCAATATTATAGTTTCAAAGCTCATTGCTTTTGTCTTCACTTCCGACTTAGAAGATTCTACATCTATTAATTCATTTGTACAAGAGACAAACAAAACTGAAACTAAACAGATCAAACAAAATTTTAACTTTTTCATGATGATATTTTATAAGTTTGTAAATATATTTCCATATGCATGATTTATTCCATCGGTAATTGATACTACATCTCCATTTTTTGCTTCCTCATCCAAGGAAATAACAACCGAAGGCTTAGTCACTATAGATTGGTTATACACAACCTCTCCTGCCGAATTTGTCACAGTCACCTGAACTGTTCCTAAATCAGCAGTAAACTCTAACAATAAATCTTTATTGTTGTCTTGAACCCATGTTTGGACGGGCAATTGGAAAGTGATGGATTTAGTTTTGAGATCCCATCTTCCAATTAATTCAACTTTCTTTTTGGCAAAGCAAGGAAGCGAAATTGCCAGAACCAATATCAAACTCCCCAATTTTTTAATTGCGTTCATACCGTTTTTGTTTAAAAAATCTTTGGTAAAAGTAGTAGTGGACTTTGAGAGTGCCAAAAACGGTCAAAAAGTATATGGACAAGCCTGAATTTGTATGGATAAATAGTTTTAAGTATTTGTGTTTCAATAGAAATGCGATATAAAATGTGAGAGCTAAATTACGATATTTTCTAATGTCTTTCGGATGATAAACTCGTAAATACCCGTTTTAGAATTGGTCAGTCCAAGTGATTGGCGGGTTCTAAGCCTGCGTTTATTGGCAGAATCCGGGTTGATACCTAAAAGCATAGCTTCTGATTTTATGCTGATATTCAGGAAACTAAGATAGCAGGTTTCTATTTCGGTTTTCTTCAAGGTTTCCACATCCTGTACGGCAACCTGCCAATTTGGACAAGCGGAGTCGATCTGCTCTTTTAAGAGCTCCCAATCTTGTTCGGAAAGCTTTTGTCCATATTTTTTCTTATTATCCGGACGCTCTTTCAGCTCTTGGAAGAGAGAAGAATACTGTAGTTTCTCGCATTTCAGAATAAGGATTTCTCTTTTAGCTTGAAGCATTTTTTTACGAATTTGTATTACCTCTTCCTTATTTGTACTGGTATCGGTTGCTACTTTTTGCTTGATTTTATTCTCCAACTTGGTTAGCAGCTGCTCCTTTTCGTCTAACTGTAGTTGCTGTTTGTTGATCTTGTTCAATCTTTTCCGATCCTTGTATAGATAGAACAAAACACTAACTAAACTGACAAAAAGGATGAGTCCGCTTAATAAATAGATGACGGAATATAGTTTTTGGTTTTGTCGGATAACAGTTAATGAATTATGTCGTTTTTCTGCATCGATGATGTCTACCTGTTTCTGTTGATCGTATAAGATATTTTTTGCGGCGTAACATTGTTCAAGATACTGGAATGCTTCCGGAATGTTGTTAGCCTCCTTTTCAATCAAGTAACTTAGGTACAACCGATCGGACGGAGTGTATGGATTATTGGTTGGGCTGTCTGCCATTTTAGCATAATAACGGGCTGAATCTAATTGGCTATAGTTATAGAACAACGTACTTAAAGCTAAATATGTAGGAGCTTTATCTATTGTGTCATAAACCAGACCTCTGAAAAAGTAGGATTTCGCTTCGTCTATTTGATCCAAATGCTCATAAATATTCCCCAGTCCGTTCGCAATCGATGCTATTCCGACTGAATCGTTCATTCCGGTAACGATTGAATCCGCTTTCAGCATCAAATCAAGTGCGAGAGAGATTGAGTCTTCGAATACCCATGTCCTGCTGATATCCCGCAAGGCAAACGCATAACTCCGCGTATTATTGGCTTTTGTGAAAAAGGCGGCAGCCTCTTCATACTTCCGCCGTTCTTCGGAGCCTTGTCCGGTGTAGGTGTACAAGTCTGCCATATAACTGCAAATATATCCGGCTACATTATATAAATGATTCTTCTTTGCCAAGTCTAACGCCTCCGAATAAGCCTTAGTTGCCGGGATAAACAATTTGTCTTCCACAAACGAACGTCCCAAATACAGGCCAATCCAAGCCTGCTCTTCTGCCGTTCCGTGGCTTTTGTACCAGCCTAAAGCGCGGTCGAGCTGTTCGGCGTAGAGCATGTCTTTAAATAGTTTGTCTGCCGCCTGGCAATACAGCATGCACCAACGGGCGAACTGCCGTTCGTTCAGTTTGTCCGGTAGTTCTACGCCTTCCAATATCACGTATGCACTATCCGGATAGACCGGCAGTAACGTTTCCGCCCGATCCATCTGTTCCGAAGCGACCTGATTTTCCCTGCAAGAAAAAAAGGCTATGGATAAAAGAACAAATACAACTATGTTTTTCATGCGAACGGAGATTGTTGCTCGATATGGCAAAGATAATGAAAGAGATGGGATTTGTAAAAAAAGAGTTCCAAGTTTACGAGGAAAAATACAATATCCCCTTGAAAGGCGGAATGTGCGCTTAAATGATTAATTGGCAACGGTTTGCTTAAAATATATGTTTGTTAAAAAATATTATCCTTGCGGGTAATTTGAATTAGATGGGGTAGAAAATCGAATTAGACGCGGTAGTAGTTTCGATTTGAACCAATGGCTTTTTTAGGAATATGACAATAAGGAGCAAGTGCGTATGGATGAAAATGAAAGAAAATTCCCGAGAGATCTTTTTTCCGGAATAGATGGTATTTTGCTTGTCTGAATATGGTATCATGTAAATATCATTATCTTTGTGTTGAGGAACGAGAAAACTATTTTATCAGTTTGTATAAATAAGATATGAAAAAGCTGCTACTGTTGTTGTGTTTTGTATTTATACACCAAGTGGTCTATCCGGTTTATTTTAAACATCTTGGCATGAGTGACGGCTTGTCGCAGGTCTCTGTGATGTCGATTTATCAGGATTGCCTGGGACGTATGTGGTTCGGTACACGCGAAGGTGTCAGTATCTATGACGGGGAACGGATGCGGGTGTATAAAGGCTGGGAGAATCTGGACCCGAAAAGCTCTATAAATGTTTTACTCGGACATGAATGTGATCATCTTACTGGAAACAGGCAAGGGGATATTTTCTTTAGGACTTGCGATTCGTTGGTGAGGTATGATATACGGGAAGAGAAATTTTGTGTTGTTAGCGGTTGTAAGGCGAAAACGATAACCTCGGCCGATGGTGATATATGGACGGGGTACGATGATATGGTTTGCCGGTATGATGAAAAAGGAGATAGTCTGCAACTTTATGCGAAGACAAACACTCCCGGTATATCCAGCCTGCTGATCTCGGGGAAGAAGATTTGGATCGGGACTTATGAAGGCCTGTATGTAATTGAAGAAGATAAAAAAGTCCGTTGTCTGATTGAAGGACCTGAATTTTATCGCTTATTTGAAAGTTCTACTGGCGAGATATGGGCCGGTTGCCGTACCGGTGGTTTATACAGGATCACACAAGACGAACGAATCACCTGGTATTCGGAAAGTAATTCCGCACCTTTTCATATAAAGAATAGTCAAATACGGAGCTTTGCTGAAGATCGGTTTGGGAATATCTGGTTCGGCACTTTTATGGGACTGCATAAATATAACCCTTACACGGACCAGTTTACAGTATATCAACAGGATCATTTGCCAGGTAGCCTGTCACATTCTTCTGTTTTCTCTGTTTATATAGATGTACAGGAAACCATATGGGTAGGAACCTATTATGGAGGTGTGAACTATTTTAATGCGGAAAGGGAAATATTCGCTCATTATACGGATAACCCTTTGCGGAAGGAATGCCTGAATTATTCGTTTGTCGGGAATCTGGCGGAAGATAAAGAAGGAAACATCTGGATTTGTACTGAAGGGGGAGGATTGAACTTCATGGATCGTAAAACACGAACCTTTAAATATTTCACTGCAGGTCACCGTAATTCCGTATTGCAGAATAACCTGAAATGCATTGCGTATGACGGAAAGCGGAACCGTCTGTATATCGGCACGCATCATGGAGGGCTTACCCGCTACGATATAAAGACCGGTATTTTTCATAACTACTTGAATGATTACAGGGAGGGAGACATAAAACCGGACGGTATTATCTTCCATACGATGATTCATAACGATAGGCTGTATGTAAGCGCGATGAACGGCACTTTTGCCATGGATCTTGATACGGATCGGTTCCAATGGATATGTAGAAATGCTCAAAGCTTTACGATCGATAGCGAAGAGAATCTATGGATTTTGATCGGGACTTCTCTATACAAGATGGAGCTGGCCCATCCGGATAATCAGAAACATTATGCTTTACCCCGCTATGGAATCCAGTTCGAACCTAAACGGATCATGACTACCCGCACGGGAGATATCTATTTCGTGGTTTTGGGAGGTGGCCTGTATCGGTATGACAAACAGACCGATTCTTTTATCCATTATTCGCAAGAAAGCGGACATTTATTGAGCAATTATTGTTACAATGTAGCAGAGACCAATTCGGAAGAGTTGCTGGTGACCAGTGATAAAGGGGTTACTTTTCTGAATCCTTTCAGCGGGAATACCCGGTTTGCGACGCTGGGGGCGAACTTACCAATCACATCCATTGCGGATGGCTGTGGTATTCTGGTGTGCCGGAATAATGAACTCTTTGTCGGAGGGAATGACGGACTGACCTCTTTTTATCGGGAAGATCTCGATAAGACGGAAAAGAATTACTCCTTATATTTTTCAGAGCTGTATATTCATAATAAGAGAATCTATCCAGGAGCCGTCTCGGGAGGTATACTGGAGGAGGCTTTTCCTTTCAGTAAATCGATCCGGTTGAACTACAAGCAAAACAATCTGATTATAAATTTTGCCACAACCAATTATATCGATATCCAAAAAAATAATGAATATCAATATCGATTAGTCGGTTTTGACGATGATTGGGTTTCCACCTCTTCTTCCAGTATTTATTATACAAACTTGGATCCCGGCAAATATACATTGCTGGTTCGTGAAAAGAATCTGTCCCGGCACTTGATGAATTATCGTGAAATATCTCTGGATATCCAGATCGCCCAACCCTGGTATAAAACGGGTTGGGCGTGGATACTGTATGTCCTGACTGTTTTTACAATCACTGTTCTGACTGTACGGATTCTAAATGCTCGGCGCAAACTGGCGCTGTCCCTTGAAAAGGAACGAGAAGAGAAAGATCGTAACGAGGAGTTGAACCAGGCGAAACTACGTTTCTTTACCAATATCAGCCATGAATTTCGGACACCTCTAACGCTTATTATCAGTCAGATAGATATGCTTTTTCAAAGTTCATCCCTTCCTCCGACCTTGTATAATCGGATTATTAAGATCAGTAAAAATGCAAACCGGATGCGGAATATGATTTCCGAGTTGTTGGAATTCCGGAAGTTAGAGCAGAATTATGTCTCATTGCATGTTTGCGAACAAAATCTGATTCCATTTCTGAAAGATATTTATCTTTCCTATTGTGAGTTAGCAGTCCAACGATCCATTACATTTAATTTTCAGTATGCAGAGGAAAATCTATTATTATGCTTTGATTCCAATCAGTTGCAGAAGGTGTTTTACAATCTTTTGTCAAACGCTTTTAAATATACGAAGCCGGGAGGTACGGTAGAATTGCATGTATCTTCGGATGGAAATGAGGTTCGTATAAAAGTAATCGATACGGGTATAGGACTTTCGTCAGATGATGTATTGCATATTTTTGACCGTTTCTATCAGGCCGAAAACGGGAAACAGGTAGCGGGAGCTAATCCCGGTACAGGGCTTGGACTGGCTTTAAGTAAAAATATTATTCATCTTCATCATGGAGATATCGCAGTACAGAGCCAGGTCGGTTATGGAACGATATTTACGGTCACGTTATGGAAGGGAAAGATTCATTTTGAAAATGATAAGAATGCGATTCTTCTGGAAAGCCAGGAGGAGCCAATGATTAAAGGAGACTTTTTGCCGGATTCCATTTCTTCCGAAGAATATGAAGAAATGGATAAAGTTTTTCCCTGTTTAAAGGCTGGCTCCTATAAAGTTCTGATTGTAGAGGACAATGAAGAGCTGTTACAGATATTAAATACACTTTTTGCTCCTTTCTACCAGGTTATATTAGCCGGGAATGGGGAGGAGGGATTGAGGAAGGCGAATGAGGAAAAACCGGATTTGATTGTCAGCGATGTCATGATGCCCTTGATGAGTGGTATGGAGATGTGCATGAAAATTAAGAATAATATCGATTTGTGCCATATTCCGGTCGTTTTGCTTACAGCTCTCGATTCTGTCGAATATAATATAGAGGGACTTCAACAGGGAGCGGATGATTATATCAGCAAACCTTTTCATGCAAAAATATTGTTGATGCGCTGCAATAATCTGATTCGGAATCGTTTGTTGTTGAAGTCCCAGTTGACAAAACAGGTTGACTTTGATGTGCAGTTACTGGCTACGACTTCATTGGACCAACAACTTTTGAACCGGATTGTGGAGATCGTCGATCTGCGGATGGGAGAACCGGATTTTGATGTCAATGCTCTTGCCCGTGAGTTGAATATGGGGCGTAGTTCATTCTTTACAAAAGTCAAGAACTTGACCGGGATGACTCCCAGTGAATTGATACAAAACCAGCGCATCAATCGTGCGTCAATCTTGTTACGGGAACGGCCGGATTTGTTGGTGAATGAAATATCGGATCGGTTAGGATTTACCTCGACGGTATATTTCAGCCGATGCTTTAAAGCGAAATTCGGAATAGCGCCCGCCCAATTTAGGAAGAAAGAGCAGTAAAACCATATGGAATTGCTAATCGTTTATATTCAAATAGTTAAATCTTCTATTTGGACTGTGTGTATATAAAAAACGGACGCTTTGTATAGGTCTGTTTTTTTATGCCCGGCTACATTTGCCTCCAGAGTTTATCAAAATTTATTAATCTAAATCTACCTATTAATGATGAATGATTTAAACATTCCTTTTTTTAGGAAAACGATGTTTGCAGGAATGGCCACACTATTCTTGTCGACAGGAGTTACTCAGGCCAATCCGGTTAGTGCAGGGGAGGAAGTGACGGAAAAACACGCTGTGGCGTTATCTCAGCAAAAGAAAGTAACGATTACGGGAATTGTGAAGGATGTGCTTGGTCCGGTAGTTGGCGCCAACGTAGTGGAAAAAGGAACCACGAATGGGACTGTTACGGATATGGAAGGACGTTTTTCTTTGCAGGTGTCCTCGAATGCCGTACTGGTTGTTTCTTACATAGGTTATATAGACCAGGCGATTCCGGTGAACGGAAAAAACTCTTTCACAGTTCTGCTGAAAGAAGATTCACAAGCTTTGGATGAAGTGGTAGTTGTAGGATATGGTACGCAAAAGAAGGTGAATATGACCGGTGCGGTCGCTTCTGTCGATATGAGCAAGATGGTCGACAGCCGTCCGATCACTTCACTCTCTGCCGGACTTGCCGGTATGGCTCCTGGTGTTTCCGTAACAGCCGGTAATGGCGGACGGCCCGGTAACGACGGGGCAACGATCCGTGTACGTGGGCAGGGTACGTTAAACGATTCCAATCCGTTGGTAATTATCGACGGAGTGGAAGCCAGTATGAATAATATCAATCCACAAGACGTAGAAAGCATTTCGGTGTTGAAGGATGCTGCTTCGTCTGCTATCTATGGTTCTCGTGCGGCAAATGGTGTCATTCTGATCACTACCCGCAGAGGAAAATCTGGTGAAGCGAAAATCTCTTATAACGGTTACGTCACGATGCAGAAAGTGGCAAACCACATCGATTTGGTTTCCAATTATGCTGATTATATGGAATTGTATAATGAAGGGCAGCTTAATAGCGACCTCCCCGCGATCTTCAGCCAAGAGAAAATCGACGAATGGCGGGCTGCTGGTGACAGTGATCCAGTCAAATATCCGAATTCTGACTGGCAGGACGCTCTATTTCAGACTGGATGGATGCAGAACCATGCGATCAATATCAACGGAGGATCTGACAAAATTCACTATTATATATCCGGTAATTACATGAACAATCCCGGTATTATGGAAAATTCCGGGTATGAACGTTATAGTGCCCGTGTCAATTTGGACGCAGAAGTCAAAGATTGGTTTACCATAGGTGTCAATGCTTACGGGACACGTGGAAAAGAGGAGCTAGGGTTGTTGAAGACTGAATCGAATGATAATTTCTATACCTATATGCAAGCCACTACACCGGGTATCTGCTATCAGGCGCCTGATGGTCGGTATGGAGGTGTAAACAACTCGGAAGATGACCCGCAGAGTAGCTCCAACAATGTCTTGAAGATGTTGAACGACGTCAAAGGAAATCGCACGACCAATAACATCGTTTCTCGTTTTTATGCCCAACTAAGACCGCTTAAAGGCTTAACAATCGAAGGTTCTTATACGTATGCCTTTTCCGACCAGTTCCTGTATCAACAGCCGGTTTTTCATGATTTGTGGAACTTGTACGACAATACGTTGCAGATTGCCGGAACCGGAGTTTCGAAGGTTATCAACCGCAACAATAAGACTGTCCGCAACAATATGGACGGGTTGGTTAGATATGAAACTGAGATCGACCGGTTGAACATTCAAGCAACGGTCGGGGCTAGCCAGGAAGCCTATCGTAACAATTGGTTTGAGGCCTCCAAAGAAAAGTTGACTTCCTCTGAATTGACGGAATTGAATGCCGCCACTGCCAATGCTACGGCAACAGGAACTTATTCCAATTGGGCTATGCGTTCATTTTTTGGTCGTGTCAATTTGAACTGGGACGAAAAATATTTGTTGGAAGCCAATCTTCGTGCCGATGCCTCTTCTCGTTTTGCCAAAAAATATCGTTGGGGTTATTTCCCTTCATTCTCACTGGGCTGGCGTATGGAACAGGAAGCCTTCATGAAAGATATCTCGTGGCTTAATCAGTTGAAGCTTCGTGTCTCGTATGGTTCGTTGGGAAATAATGCCGTAGGCAACTATGACTATCAGTTATATTATCAGGCTTCTAATTATGTCTTAAACGACGCTTTGCAGATCGGTATGGCGCAACGTGCTCTTTCTAATGCGGCGTTGACTTGGGAAACTTCTTATGTCACTAACTTTGGTGTGGACTTTGCACTGTTCTCTAAATTGAGTGGAACCATCGATGCTTTTGTCAAAAACACCAAAGGAATTTTGATCGAATTGCCGGCTCCATTGGTACATGGTAATGCTACCATTCCTAAATCCAACGCGGCAGAAGTTCGCAACCGGGGTGTCGAATTGAGTTTGAACTGGAATGACAAAGTCGGTTCTGTCAATTATTTTGTCGGGGGGAACTTTTCATTCGTCAAGAATAAAGTGACGAAGTTCAAAGGTGACGAAATGTCTCTGAATGGAACCAATATGATTCTGGAGGGCGAACCGATCAATGTCCAGTATGTGCTTTCGGTCGACCGGATTATCCAGACGGAAGAAGATATGGCAATAGTGGAAGCGATGGAAGCGAATAATCCGGATGCCTTCAAACAATATAAGAAACCGGAATATGGAGATTTCTTATATAAAGATATTGACGGAGACGGATGCATCACTGATAACGATAAGATCAAAGTCGGTAATGGAACCAACCCGACATTCACTTTCGGGTTTAATTTCGGTGCCAATTGGAAAGGCTGGGATTTCAGTTGTATTTTGCAAGGTGCTACCGGATTGAAAACATATTGGAGTGGATTAGATGGCGCCAGCTATTGGCCTCAAGTGCGCCGGGGTAACCAAATCAACAAGACTATTGCAGACGGACGTTGGTATCCGGGACGTACGGATGCCACTTATCCGCGCCTCTTGGACTATACTGACGGACGGAACCGGGTGGCAAGCGACTTTTGGGTACAGGACAAATCTTATTTGAGAGTAAAAAATGTCCAGTTGGGATATACGGTTCCGAAACATCTCTCGCAAAAACTCTTGATCGACAACTTCCGTTTATATGTCAGCATCGACAATGCTTTGACCTTTACGGGATATAAGGGACTGGATCCTGAGGTGTCTGGCACGAAATATCCGACTATGCGATTAACAACATTTGGTTTAAACCTTACATTTTAAATAGTTGAAGACATGAAAAAGATCATAATCTATTTGGCAACAATGCTTTTAGCTGCCATGACGTTCACCGGTTGCTATGATTTGGAAACCTATCCGGGAGACAAAGTCAACGAAGGAACATTTTACAAGACCGGCGATCACGCTCATCAAGGCTTGATGGGAATCTATGGTATGCTACGCCTAAACGAGGCATACGGTTACCAGTTCTGCTTCGACCATTTGGGAGATATCGCTTATGGATATAACTATTATATGATGTTTCTGGCTACCTATACCGATCGTGATGGAACGATACAAGCCCATTGGCAGACCTTCTATGATGGTATACATCGTGTCAACACTTTTATACGTTCAGTAAAAGGAATGAGAGGTATTATCACGGACGAACAGGTTAATGAGTATGTGGCGGAAGCTAAATTCCTTCGTGCGATGTTCTACTTTTCCTTGACAGGCCTTTTCGGTGGGGTCCCCTACTATGATGAGTCGACTAATGTCAACGAAGAGTTTATGAATTTGAAACAACCGAGAAGCAGCCTCGAAGAGGTACGTGCTCATATTTTAGAAGATTTGGACGAGGCGATCAAATACCTCCCTGTCGAACATGCTGCCAGCGAATATGGTCGTGCTACTAAAGGTGCTGCCTACGCCCTTCGTGGAAAAGTGCATCTTTACGACAAAGAGTGGCAGTCTGCCATCAACGATTTTGAAGAAATCGTCTATAACAAGTCCAATAATTATGGCTATGCTCTTGACGATGATTACGCTCGTGTTTTTAAACTCTATAACGGGGCTAAGAGCCCAGAAACGGTCTTCTCTATCCAGAACAAGAGTGGTGTCGGAACTGAGTATGGTATGCAGATACAGGCTTTGATGGGTTGTCGTGGCGCTTATGGGAGCTGCTGGAACAATACTGTTCCTTCCACACAATTGGTGGATATGTATGAGTTCAAAGATGGTCGCCCCTTCAATTGGGATGAGATTTTCCCCGGTTATAATGCTATGACCCCCGAACAGCGCAAGGAGCTCCTCAGTGTCGAGATGGATGGGTCTGGAACGATAGTAGGACTTCGTGAGGCGGATACAGCCAAGATACTAAGTGCCTATACCTGTCGTGATCCGCGCCTGATGGCCACCGTGATCGTTCCTTATTCACACTATATGGGGAATATTGGCCGAACAACCAACGTGGATTTGATCTTCGCTCTGGATCACAATCTGGCAGGAAATGCCAATGGCGGTACGATCCAGAACAATGCAGGTTGGGTATCTTATCTCTATCGGAAGTTCGTGACCGAAGGAGACCAGGGCGGTGCGATCAGTAACCGTTTGCATACACCGTTCGCTTTCCCCTTGATCCGCTTTGCCGACGTTCTCTTGATGCTTTCCGAGGCCTACAACGAAGCGGGGCAGTTAGACAAAGCCGTGACCGAATTCAACAAGGTGCGCGCACGTGTCGGCATGCCGGGATTGAACTCCGGTCCCGCATGGATGGTTGTTAGCAATAAAGAACAGATGGCTGAACGGATACGCAAGGAACGTGCTGTTGAGTTTGCCGGGGAAGGTCTTCGTTTCAGCGATTTGCGTCGTTGGGGATATGAGATTGCCCACAAAACGCTCAATAACGTGGATGCTGTCAATATCTATGGCGAGCCGATCTATACCCATTTGTTTACCGAACGTGATATGCTTTGGCCTATCCCTGGTGTGGAACGGGAACGGAATAAGGAGTTGACACAGAATCCGGGTTGGTAGCCTTAATTGATTAAGCAGTTGTGTTAAGTTTGATATAGTAATATGGAGACACAGAGTCGCGGAGCTCTGATTAGTATATAAGAAGGCTTTGTGAACACTGTGTCTCTTTTATTTGGATTATTGAAAGTTCCTCTAACTTATGTGTTTATGAGATTGATTAATTTTGTAGGTTTATTTTTCTTGTTGTTCTCCTTTGTGGTGGAGGGACGGAATCTCCCGGTCCGGCAACTCGGAAAAGAGTTGCGCCAGCATCCCAGGTTGCTTTTCAGCAAGCAAGAGGAACAGCGGGTTCGTGATTTATTTGGAACTGAACCTCTATTAGATAGTTTGCGCGCCAGCCTGATGAGGGAGGCTGAACGTTTGTTGTCGGTTCCTCCCCAGGAAGATCCTCGAAGAAAAATAAAAAACACGAAAGACATATTGCCTGTCAGCCGTGAACAGGTTTACCGGATGGTCAACCTGACTCTGGCCTACCGATTGAGTGGAGACAGACGTTTTGCGGAGAAGGCGGAGAGAGAGTTGATTCATGTTTGCAATTTCTCGGACTGGGACCCTGTTCATTACTTGGATGTGGCGGAAATGACGACGGCTGTAGCCATTGGTTACGACTGGCTGTACGATGTATTGGCCCCTTCGACCAGACAGCTGGTTGTTCATTCGATTAAAACAAAGGCATTGGATCTTGTCGTTGAGGAATATAAAACCGGAAATGCGGATTCTTGGGCGAAACGTGAAACGAATTGGAATGTAGTATGCAATACCGGAATGGTATTGGGTGTTTTGGCCATTGAAGAGCATTATCCGGAATTGGCTAAACATATCATTGGTGAAGCGGTCAGGTATATCCCGAATTGCCTAAAGCATTTTGCACCGGACGGTGTTTGCTATGAGGGGCCCGCTTATTGGGGATATACGAACATGTACCTATCTCTTTTGTTGAAAGCGCTGAATGATAATCTAGGCGAGGACTTTGGGATTTCGGAAATGGTGGGAGTGGACAAAAGCGTCCTGTATTATATGCATAGTACAAGCCCTTCTGGCAAGATATTTAATTTTGCCAATTCCGGCAGTACGGCTCCTGCGGCGGAACCTATTTACTTTTATTTCAGTCGGGCTTTCAACCAGCCGGAAGTAGCGGCATTTTATCGGGATATCTTGTCAAAGACGGTACAGAGCGGGAATTATTTCAGATTCTATTTTCTGTCCATTCCTTGGTACGATACGGCCTCTTCTCCTGCTGATGCCTTACCGAAATTGAAGGTGTACGAAGGTATCAATGATATTATCGTGTTCAACGGAAATCGGAATATTCCTAATAGCCTCTATCTGATTGCTAAAACTGGAGATCCGGATATGGCGCACCAGCAGCTGGATATCGGAACCTTTATTGTTGAGACGAACGGGATAAGGTGGACGGACGATTTGGGGAGCGATAATTATAGCCTGCCCGGGTTCTGGGATTACAAGCCGGACGGGCAACGCTGGACATATTTCAGGAACTCGAACTTCAGCCACAATACGCTATCGATTGACCATAGACTGCAAAACTCGGCCGGGACAAGCGAGATTGATCGACTGGATAACAAGGCTACCCAACCTTTTGTCACAATGGATATGAGTACGGCTTATGCCGGACAAAGTCGTTTTGTCTATCGGACATTCCGTATGCTCGACGATGTCCGTATACTGGTTACGGACAGCATAGGGTTACAGAACCCGTCTCAGTCGGTGCAATGGTCCGTAATAACTTCGGCAAACGTCGAATGCAAAGGAAATACTGCCGTTCTCAAGAAAGACGGTAAATCTTTTTCCTTGAAGATTGTTTCACCTGTCGATGCCTTTTTTACGGCAAGGGCGGCAAAAAGAGGAACGGAAGCAGAGAAGCCGATAGAGGGATATACGATTCTATCGGCATCGGTATCAGGTGAGCCTGTACAAGTGATTAAAGTTCTCCTATCGGGAGAATAGAAGAGTAGTTACATTAAAAATAAATAATAATAAATATGGTAAAAGTGAAGTATTTAATGGGCATGGCACTCAGTGTTGCGTTGATTTCCTGCGGGGGGACAGGAGACGGGTTTGTTGGAGAGAACGTAGAGTTTGCCCGTAAACAGATAGGAAAAGAGATTGAACTGATCGAGGCGAGCGGTAAGTTTATGAATCCGACTACGCTGAACTCGGACGGTTCTGTTTATTATTGTAACTTGGCGGATTGGCGCAGTGGTTTTTTCCCCGGTTCGGTTTGGTATTTGTATGAGTTGACAGGAGATAAGAGCCTGTTGCCTCTTGCACAAAAATATACGGAAGCGGTGAAAGATGCCAAAAACATCAAGTGGAACCATGATGTCGGTTTTATGATCTATTGCAGTTTTGGGAACGGTTTGCGTCTGACGGGCGATCCAGAATATAAGGAGGTGATTGTTGAGGCTGCCCGTTCCTTGTCCACCCGCTTCCGTCCGGTGGCAGGGATTATCCAGTCGTGGGATGTGGATAGAGGATGGATTTCGGAAAGGGGTTGGGAGTGCCCGGTGATTATCGATAATATGATGAACCTCGAACTGTTGTTTGCCGCTACACGGTTGTCCGGCGACTCAACTTTCTATAAGGTTGCCGTTTCGCACGTCGACCGCACTATGAAAGAACAATATCGTCCGGATGGCAGTTGCTATCATGTGGTGGATTACAGTATGAAAGACGGTTCCGTACGCAATCGCCATACGGCACAGGGATATGCGCACGAATCGGCGTGGAGCCGTGGACAAGCTTGGGGTATTTACGGTCTGACGCTGTGTTATCGAGAAACCGGAGACCGGAAATATCTCGATCAGGCTTTAAAAGCGGTTCGTTTTATGTTCAATCATAAGAATACGCCTGAAGACCTTGTGTTCTATTGGGATATGGATGCCCCGAACATTCCTAACGATTACCGGGATGCTTCAGCTGCCGCTTGTATCGCCTCCGCTTTGTATGAGATCAGTACGGTGGATGTGCCTGAACCGCAAACGTATAAGGCGTATGCCGACCGGATCATGGAAAGTCTGGCTTCTCCGACTTACCGGGCTGAATTGGGAACGAATGGAAACTTCTTGCTGATGCATTGTGTCGGAAGCATTCCGCATAATGGAGAAATAGATGTCCCGTTGAACTATGCCGACTATTACTTCTTGGAGGCTTTGAAGCGGAAACGGGATATCGAGCAGAAGGGCTCCAAAGGCTGCTAATTGCATCTGCAAAACCGGTTCGCGCCACAGGTACAAGTCGGTCCGTATCCGCCGTTTTGTATTTCGTCGCAGTACAGGTCGTACATTTTCATTTTGATTTGGTTGCTGATCCGACGAAATTCATTAGCAATGGATTCGGGCGTGCCTTTCGCACGTGCCGGGTTGTAGAAATTGCTATGTATCAGGTTGCGTACTTTTCCTGTGAAAGCAGGGCTGTTCTCTTCCGCATTTCTGCTGACGGTGATTACATAGTCCCAAGGTTCATCTATATATTCTTCTACAGCTTCTGGTTTATGATGGCTGATATCGATACCGGAGGATGCCAGTGTCTGGACGGCGAGCGGATGCACCTCTATGGCTGGACTGATTCCGGCGGAACAGACTGTGAGTGATTTGTCGAATGATTGCAACCAGCCTTGCGCCATTTGGCTAAGGCAGCTGTTGTCGGAGCAAAGAATCAATATTTTCATCGTTTTCTTTTTATCGTTACGGATGCAAAAATAATAAATGCCGGGCTTTGATGACTTTACAGTAAATTGATTTTGTTTATCGCATGAAAGATATTTTCTATATATGTTCGTTATTGTTTGCTCTGGCAGCTTGTCTCTTGTGAAAAACAGGTAGCCTCTTTTCCTGATCAATGAAGTTGTCGAATCTCTTTTACTGCCGCGTTTGCCCTATGCGTTTGTACTGGCTGGGATGCAGAAGAATTGGGTTAGTATTATATGTGACCGGTTGTTGTTATGCCCAGTCGGGAAAACCTGTATATGTTGTCCGTTATGTACAAACATAAGCGAATCACTGTTGGTGTGGAAATGGTCAACCCGTTTGTCGATAACTACAAGCGGATTAATGAAACCTGGAATTTCCAGTTTGGACGGAACTATCAGAGTGGTGGAAAGAAAATCTGGAATCAGGATACGGATACTGGCGTGATGAATACTTCCAAATAATGAATTTTTGCAGGCCTTGTCTTGTTCTTTTTATTATTTCGGCAATATTTCGTATATTTACAGCCTATTATGGCTTATGAGCAATTACCGCAGAGCCCGGGATGATGCAAAAGATTTGGATAGAGATATATGAGACCAGAAGATATTACTGAACAGGACGAAAACGGAAAAATAAAAGATACGGAAGGACAACTGGCTGCTGATGAAAACAGGAATGAGACTGTCGAAACAGAAGTAAGCCAGGAGACACATTCGGAATATAAGATACCGGGCAAATCGGAAAGCCGGGTGTCTTATCATTTGTCGGGTATGTATCAGGATTGGTTCCTCGATTATGCCTCCTATGTGATTTTGGAGCGTGCCGTTCCGCATATCAACGACGGGCTGAAACCCGTACAACGTCGAATTTTGCACTCAATGAAGCGGTTGGACGACGGACGCTACAACAAGGTGGCGAACATTGTCGGACATACCATGCAATTCCATCCGCACGGCGATGCTTCTATCGGTGATGCACTGGTACAACTCGGACAGAAAGACCTGTTGATCGACTGCCAGGGAAACTGGGGTAATATCCTCACCGGTGACGGTGCTGCGGCTCCGCGTTATATAGAGGCGCGCCTCTCCAAGTTTGCGCTGGAAACGGTCTTCAATCCGAAAACGACTCTCTGGCAACTTTCCTACGACGGACGGAACAAGGAGCCGGTGACGCTTCCCGTCAAGTTCCCTTTGCTGCTGGCGCAAGGTGTGGAAGGTATTGCCGTAGGGCTTTCTTCCAAAATATTGCCGCATAATTTCAACGAACTTTTGGATGCCTCCGTCGCTTATCTGCGGGGGGAAGAGTTTACCCTGTATCCCGATTTCCAGACTGGCGGGTATATTGATGTCTCAAAATATAATGACGGCGAACGTGGAGGTTCCGTAAAAGTACGTGCCAAGATTACGAAACTGGACAACAAGACGCTTGTCATCAGCGAGATCCCTTATGGAAAGACAACCTCTACTTTGATCGAATCGATCCTGAAAGCAAACGATAAGGGAAAGATCAAGATCAAGAAAGTGGATGATAATACGGCTCGTAACGTGGAGATTCTCGTGCATCTGGCTCCGGGTGTATCTTCCGACAAGACGATCGACGCGTTGTATGCTTTCACGGATTGCGAGATCAGCATTTCGCCGAACTGTTGTGTCATTATGGACAACAAGCCGCACTTCCTGACGGTAAGCGATGTGCTGAAACATTCGACTGACGACACGCTGCATCTGCTCCGTACCGAACTGGAGATACAGAAAGGGGAACTGGAAGAATCGCTCTTCTTTGCCTCCCTGGAAAAGATATTCATCGAAGAACGTATTTATAAAGACAAGGAATTTGAGGAGGCGAAAGATATGGACGAGGCGATTGCTCATATCGACCGACGTCTCGATCTGTTCAAACCGCACTTTATCCGCGAAGTGACTCGCGAAGATATCCTGAAACTGATGGAGATTAAGATGGGACGTATCCTCAAGTTTAATACGGACAAGTGTAATGCGACTATTGCCCAATATAAGGAAGATATTGCCAAGATCGACGATCATCTGGCGCATATCGTCGATTATACGGCTGACTGGTTCATGATGCTGAAAGAAAAATACGGCAAGAACTATCCACGTATGACCGAGGTGCGCAACTTCGACACGATCGAGGCGACCAAAGTGGTTGAGGCGAATGAGAAACTGTATATCAACCGTGCCGAAGGATTTATCGGGACAGGTTTGAAGAAGGATGAATTTGTCTGCAACTGTTCCGACATCGACGATATTATTCTTTTCTATCGCAACGGTACATACAAGGTTGTGAAAGTGAGCGAGAAAATGTTCGTCGGAAGGGATATCCTTTACCTGAATGTGTTCAAGCGGAATGATAACCGCACGATCTATAATGTGATCTACCGAGATGGAAAGGTGGGTTATAATTATATCAAGCGTTTTGCCGTAACAGGTGTGACACGTGATAAAGAATATGACATTACCAAGGGAACGGAAGGTTCGCGTATCCTTTATTTCAGCGCCAATACCAATGGCGAAGCCGAGACGGTGAAAGTGATCCTGAAGCCGAAACCCCGCCAGAAGTTGTTGGTGTTCGAAAAGGATTTCAGCACGATCGCGATCAAAGGACGCGGTTCGATGGGGAATATCCTGACAAAGGCGGATGTGCATAAGATCAGCCTGAAGCAGAAAGGGAGTTCGACACTAGGAGGCCGTATGGTCTGGTTTGACCGTGATGTGTTACGCCTGAATTATGACGGGCGTGGAGAAGAGTTGGGCGAGTTCCAGAGTGACGATCTGATCCTGGTGATCCTTCAGAATGGCGATTTCTATACGACCAATTTCGATTTGAGCAATCATTACGAACCTGATATATTGAATATTGAGAAGTATGATGCGAATAAGGTTTGGACGGCTGCCCTTTACGATGCCGACCAGAAGTATTATTACCTGAAACGTTTCCAGCTGGAGGCCGGAAGCCGCAAGCAGAATTTTCTCGGCGAGAACCCGAAAAGCCGCCTGATGCTGCTTACCGACGAGGCCTATCCGCGAATCGAGGCAGTGTTTGGCGGGCATGACGCTTTCCGTGAACCGCTGGTGTTGGATGCGGAAGAATTCATTGCCGTGAAAGGATTTAAAGCGAAAGGAAAACGTATTTCGACTTTTGATATAGAGACGATCAACGAACTCGATCCCGTCCGTTTTGCTCCGGCGGAACAACCGCAGGAGCAGAATGACGACGATGGAGAGGATACGGATCTCGATCCGGATGCCGATAAGAGTAACTCGGATATTATTGATGAGATTACCGGGCAAATGAAGCTTTTTTGAGAATGAATAATTAAAAACGAATGATTAAGGTGGCAATTGTTAAACGTCAACTATTAATTGTTAATTTCCTCTGCCTTCTCTTCTTTTGCCTCCCTTTCCCGGCAACCGCTCAGGCAGAGGACGTACCCCGCTCGATCAATGAGAGCACTATGGTTGGGATCGGCGGTTATAATTTGAGGGACACCTATCTATCGCCCAGTACGGACATTAATTATACGGGCTGGGTGGCACGGGTCCTCAATGAACGGATGAAGATCGTTCGGTTGGCAGACTATAATGTGTCCCGCCAGCAACTGATCAACGTGGAGTTCGGTTCGACCCGCAACGGCGCGGAGACGGCAAACGAATATGCCGGATTTGTGGACTACAGCCTGGGTTATCATTACCGTTTTCCGCAAGTGCTGTCTGGATTAAAGGTCTTGACCGGGGCATCCGCACGTCTTTCAGGTGGTTTTATCTATAATACGCGTAACAGTAACAATCCGGTTTCCGGCAAGGCGGATTTCGACTTGAATCTGTCAGCCATGGCGATCTATAATTTCAGGATCAAGGATTTTCCGCTCACGCTCCGTTATCAGGCGGAGATACCGTTTGCCGGTGTGCTCTTCTCAGTGCATAAAGGCGAACCCTATTATTTCCTGACGCAAGGCAGTGCGGACGGGGTTGTGCGATTCAGTTCGTTCCATAATAAGTTTGCGATGAAGAATTATTTCACGCTCGACATTCCGGTATCGAGCTTTACGGTCCGTGTCGGTTACCTGAACAGTATGTACCGGACGGATGTGAACAGCATCAAGACGCATGTCCTTTCCAATTCGTTTATGATCGGACTTGTGAAAGAGTTTGTTTCTTTCGGAGGCAAACGGTTGAAGAGCGAGCGATATCGGTACAAAAGCGCATACTATTAAAGATTTATGATTTATGAAGCCTTTCTTCTTTTTCCTCTGTTTTCTCTTTCTCTTCGGTTGCGAGAAAGCGACAAAATATAACTCGTCTCCTCGTGATAATTTCGAGGCGCTTTGGCGTATCATGGACGAGAATTACTGCTTCTTTGCCTTCAAGGATGTGGACTGGGACGATGTGTATGACCGCTATAATCTGCTTGTTAAAGACACGATGAACCAGTACGAATTGTTTGATATCCTCGGAAAAATGCTTGCCGAGGTGAAAGACGGACATACCAATCTGATCTCTTCTTTCGATATGTCCCGTTACTGGGCTTGGTATGAAGATTATCCGGCTAACTTCTATAAAGAAATACAGGACAATTATCTTGGTACGGACTACAAGATTGCCGGGGGAATGAAGTATAAGCGTCTGGCGGACGATCAGATTGGATATGTCTATTACGGTAGTTTTTCAAGTGGCGTGGGTGAAAACAACCTCGATTATATGTTTGCGCATTTCAAGGAATGCAAAGGGTTGATATTCGATGTGCGCGACAATGGGGGCGGTTCCATGCTTTATTCCGACCGTATCGCCTCGCGTTTCCTTGAAGAAAGGATTCTGACGGGTTACACGCAATATAAGAAAGGAAACGGGCATAACGATTTTACCCAGCCCAATCCGGTCTATCTTTCCCCGTCTGACCGCACTCGTTGGTTGCGCCCGGTCATCGTCTTGACCAACCGGCATTCCTACAGCGCTACGAACGATTTTGTCAATGTGATGCGTCTCCTTCCGCAAGTCACGGTCATGGGTGACCGTACGGGAGGTGGCAGCGGCCTGCCTTTCAGTTCGGAATTGCCGAACGGATGGAGTGTCCGTTTCTCAGCTTGTCCAATCTTGGATGTGAACAAACAGCACACGGAGTTCGGAATCGATCCCGACACCGCGGTAGCCATTACGGGCGAGGACATCATGAAAGGACGGGACACGATTATAGAGGCGGCGATAGGGTTGTTGCTGGCAAAGGGGGATTCGGCCATCTCATACTAAACTGGCGTGAAAACGAAAATTCATTTAAATCCTATGGCAACATTTGCATATTAACAGAATTTGTTTACCTTTGCAAACGCAATGCGGCTGTGGTGTAATTGGTAGCCACGTCAGACTTAGGATCTGATGCTTCACGGCGTGGGGGTTCGAGTCCCTTCAGCCGCACAAAAGAGTTTGTTCGATTGAGAGCAAGCTCTTTTTTTATTTGTCGGATGTTCCTATCTTTGTGTCCTTGTCAAAATAATGAATAAGATGAAATATACCGGAATATATATCCTGTTGACGGTGCTGTTGTTACTTGCCGCATGTACCGGAAAGCTGACGGAAGGAAAGGTGGTGACGGTGACGATAGAGCCGCAACGTTTCTTTGCTGAAAGGATTGCAGGAGATAAGTTTGTTGTCCATTGTGTAGTTCCATCCGGGCAGAGTCCGGAAACGTATGATCCTACTCCGAAGCAAATGGTGCAGATCGGACAGAGTGAAGCGTATTTGCAAATCGGTTATATTGGCTTCGAGCAGGTATGGATGCAGAAGATTCGCGAGAATAATCCCGATTTGAAGATATTCGATGTCTCGAAGGGCATGCAGTTTGTAAAAGAAACGGAAGAAGGGGAGCACCGGCATGAGGGGCATGAAGCGGATGACGGACATCATCATCACCATGCGGGTGGTATCGATCCGCATATATGGAGTTCCATCGAAGGGGCAAGGGTCGTTGCCTGGAATACACTGAACGCTTTTATCGAGCTGGATAAGGAGAATACGGAGTATTATTGGAAAAATTATAACGATTTACTGGCGGAGATCGATAAGACAGAGGCCGAGATCAAACGTTTGCTCGATCCGCTGAACGACCGTACTTTTATCATCTATCATCCAGCTTTGACTTATTTTGCAGCTGAATTCGAACTCGTCCAGCTTTGTATCGAAATGGATGGGAAAGAACCTTCACCTGCTCAATTGAAACAATTGGTGATGACGGCAAGGGAGAACCATGCGAAAGTCGTTTTTATCCAGCAGGAGTTCGATCAGAAAAATGCCGAACTGATTGCGAAGGAAACAGGTTGCCGGCTCGTGAAAATCAACCCGCTGGATTATCATTGGAATACGGAACTGATTCATATAGCGAAAGCATTGGCTGATGGAGAAACTGATTGACATAGATCATGTGACGACTGCCTACGGCAATAAAACCGTATTGCGGGATATTTCCCTGACAATCTGGAAAGATGATTTCCTGGGGATTATCGGGCCGAACGGGGGGGGGAAGACGACCTTGCTGAAGGTTATACTCGGCCTTTTGCCGCCTGTCTCCGGCGTGATCCGCTTTTATGAGGACGGACGGACAGTTCCTTCTCTACGGATCGGTTATCTTCCTCAGTTGAACAATATAGATAAGAAATTTCCGATCTCTGTGCGCGAAGTGGTGACTTCGGGGTTGGCCTCGGAAAAGCCGCTTTTCCGTTCCTACAGTGCAAGCCAGAAACAGCGCGTGGAGGAGGTGCTTGGAAAAATGGGACTGGAAGATTTGGCAAACCGGGCGATCGGCGAGCTGTCCGGTGGACAATTGCAACGTGTGTTGTTGGGGCGTTCCATCGTTTCCCGTCCGCAAGTGCTGATCTTAGACGAACCGAATTCGTATGTGGACAAGCGGTTTGAGTCTCATTTCTACAAGCTCTTGGACGAGATTAACAAAGAAAGTGCGGTCATCCTGGTTTCACACGATATCGGGACTGTATTGGCGATGGTGAAAAACATCGCTTGTGTAAACGAAACATTACATTACCATCCCGGAGCGGATGTGTCCGAAGAGTGGCTGGGCGAGAAATATGCTTGCCCGATAGAGCTGATCGGACATGGCGATTTGCCGCACCGGGTTTTGAAAAAACACGAACATGAGTAATCTTTGTTTGATAGGCCTACCGGAAGTCGGATATATTGCTGGTATCGCTGTTCTTATTTTCGGCATTACTGCGGTGAGGCAAAATCCTTTCATCAGTCGCGGGCAGAAGATTCTTTGGATACTGACTATTGTCGTATTGAATTGGATCGGTCTGTTGCTGTATTACTATACCTATTACATTAAGAAGAATTGACAATTATGAAAAAGATATTGATTACGGGGGCCAGTGGCTTTATTGGTGGTTTCCTGGTGAAGGAGGCGCTTAACCGGGGATATGAAACCTGGGCAGGTGTCCGTTCGACAAGTAGCCGCGTTAATTTGCAGGATGAACGGATTCGTTTTATCGACTTGAAATATTCTGACCGTGAGTCGTTGACCGCCCAGTTGGCTGATTTTGTCCGTGAGCATGGTCCTTGGGATTATGTGATCCATAATGCCGGACTGACGAAGACGCTTGATAAAAGAAACTTTTATCGTATCAATGCCCAGAATACGGCCAACTTGATCGAGGCACTTGCCGCATCGGGTTGCAAGCCTGAGAAATTTCTTTTGATGAGCAGCTTGAGCAGCTACGGGCGTGGAGACGAGAAAACATTCCGCCCTATCTCTCTGGATGATCCTCAATTGCCCGATACAGATTATGGAAAGAGCAAGCTGGAAGCGGAGAATTATTTGCGTCACCAGTCTTATTTCCCGTATGTGATCCTGCGTCCGACAGGGGTGTATGGACCGGGCGAGAAAGATTACTTCATGGAGATTAAAAGTGTAAAGTCTGGTTTTGATTTTGCTGTCGGCTTTACGCCCCAGCGTATTACTTTTATATATGTAAAGGATTTGGCTACCGTTGCTTTCCTTGCTTTGGAGAATGAGGCTGTCCGGAACCGCCATTATTTTGTAGCGGACGGTGATGTCTATACGGATGAATCGTTCGCCCGGATGATACAGGAAATCCTGCGGAAGAAACATGTCCTGCATGCCCGTATTCCAATGGGACTGGTGCATATAGCTTGCCAGGGGTCCGAGTGGATAGGCAAGTTGTTGAAGAAGAGTATGACATTGAATACGGATAAATATATAATCCTGAAACAGCGTAACTGGATTTGTGATGTTACACCGCTTCAGGATGAATTGGGCTTCGTTCCGGCTTACCCGTTACGCCGTGGCCTGGAAGAAAGCATAGAATGGTATAGGAAGGAAGGCTGGCTGTAGGTCAACTTTTCTTTTTCCAATTCGTATTTTATTTTACTTCTTCAACGGTTCCTTTGCCGATGATTTTCTGTTGTACGGCTGTCGGGCCTTTATAGCGGATATTCCCTTTACCTACGATTGTTGCTTTCAGGTTGTCGGTCGGATGGATCTGGGCGGAACCTTTACCTGTGATTTTGCAGTTCACTTCGGACGCAGCCACCCCGAAAGCCATGATTTCACCGTCGGTCGTGATGCTGTAGTCTGCTTCTTCGGCGTTTCCAGCTTTTAGGTTGATCGTGCCGGAACCGTTAATGCTGCATTCCAACTTGTCGGTTTTGAGTTCATTCACGACCATATTGGCGCTACCGGACACGTTCAGGTCGAGCTTGCCGACTTCGACTTTCTGCTTTAGCTGGACGAGGCAGTTAGAGTTGGCGTTGATTTTCAATTCGTCACCCTTCAATGGGCTGTTGGCTATGAAGTTAGCATTGCCAGAGGCTTTTACCTCTTTCAGCCATTTGGAGTTAGTCTTGACGATGAATTTGGTGAAATGGTCGACTTTGGCACCTTTGAATCCAACGGTCAGGACACGGTCTTGGATATCGATGTTTACGTACGGGTGCAGGTTTTCATCTACGGTTATTTCGATATGCGGAGTAGATTCCGATTGTTCGTAGTTGAAGTCGATCACCCCGTCGAACTTGATGGCATTGAAGTCGTCGATCGTTATTTTCTTGGTCGAGAGCTTTCCGTTTCCTTTCACATGATCTGCTGCCTGGGTAGAGAAAAACATTCCCATTAGGAAAGCGATCATTAGTAAACCTTTTGTTTTCATGTCTATCTTCTTTATGTTACACTTAGGAATGCGTTTGCCGCACTTTGGTTACAAATGTAGAATGAATTTTATAGAAATACTAATTCTTTTTGATCGAACCTCCGCCTATGACGCTTTTGCTTAGCTCTGGATCGCCTTCATATCGTATATGGCCACCGCCGGCTATACTGGCATCCAGTTGTTCGGACGCATGTACTTCGATGTCTCCGCCACCGGCTACGCTGCATTCCGCTTTCCGAAGGACACATCCGAAAGCGCTGATATCCCCACCGCCAGCTACGCTCAGATCTCCTCTTTCGGCCTCTCCTTTGAGCAGGATGGAACCACTGCCTGCCACGCTACAATCCAGGTTGTCTACTTTCAGTTGGGTTGCGTTGATATCTCCTGATCCAGCCACGCTAAAGTTGATTTTGCGCGCTTCCAGTTGCTTATCGAAGTTTATTGTGCTGCTTCCGGCAATACTGATATCCAGTTTGTCGGTTTTAAGAGGGCTTTTGGCGATAAACTCTCCGCCTCCTACTGCACTTATCTCTTTCAGTTCACGGGAGCTGGTCTTTATCTCGCATACGGTCGGTTGGAGATTGAGTCCGTAAGAATTTCCGTTAAAATATTTTTTTTCATTTTTGGGCTGTATGATCAATGTCTTGCCCTTTATCTTTATGTCGAGGTGGGGTAGTATGTTCTCGTCTATTGTTATCTTAAAAAAGGGGGATGCGTTGGATTGTTCATATTCGATGTTTACTTTTCCTACATATGAGATCTCATCATAATCGGATATGGAAATTTCTTTCGTGATGATGTTCCCGTCCCCTTTTATTGTATTCTGGGCAAATCCGTTAGTTGTCAGCAACCAGATACAAACCATAAAGAAAAATGCTTTTGTTTTCATGTCTTGTTATATTTTCGTTTATTTTCTTTTATAGACGAGAGGGGGCATATTACGGTTGCATATTTTCTTTACTTTTTGATGAATTAGTTTTTATTATATGCTTTACAACACAAATTAGTACTTTAACTATTGACGAATTAGGAAAAGCCCGTATCTTTGTATCGTGGTTTTTTCATAATAGTATTAGATTTAAGGTTAACAAAGTTGGTTAGGGGTTGTCGTGAGACAGCCTTTAATTTTTTATAGGGATTTCTGTACTACAGAAATATTTTCTATTTCCTGGTTGGAAAGATAATCTCCGTCCTTTATCAAAATCTGATGGGTGAAAGTGATGGAATCCTCTTTTTTTAGCAGGATTTGAACTTTTTCCGCCTGTTTATCGAAACACCGTCCTCCCAGGTTATTAATCGCAAACAGGCCGTATTCACGTGCATGCGACCAACCCGGATAATTGGGATTTTCAGGATGGTCTATGATAGCTATCGATATTTTCTCATCTTTTATCTTCCCGTTCAAAACAACCCAAGCCGAACGTTTTCCCCAAACATCGTTACCGGTATCTCCTTCTTTATTTTGATAGATTCCGGAAATGTCGGCTTCAAGGTTTCGATCTAAACGCATACCGAGTAAGCCTTCTTTATTTTCCGTAATGAAAATAGAATCGTTGAAAGCAGTCAGTGTAGTGGTTCGCTGAATGCCTCTTTCGTGTGGCTTACCGGTGAATGCGTAGGTGGTTTTTTCTTTTAGTAGGATATATCCATTGTGGTTTGTCCAATTTGCTTCGACTGTAAATTGGTTTTCTTTTTCGTTTATATTTTTGATGCCGGTAAACCGGATAATGCCGTAATGTTCTTTTTTATCGAGGGGAATGCGATTCGAATTATTCCAAAAATCCAATCCGTTGATGCTTCCGAAGCTAAACCATAGTCCCATCTGATGAGGATGATCTGTCCGTTCATCGGCTTTCGGGCGGGCAGGATAGCCACGAGTGATTTCAGTTCCGGACGCTGTATAGATTGGATAAAGGACTTGTTTATATAAAGTGTCAGAGTAAAGAAATTCTGTAAAAAGAGTCTGGTCTATGTATATGCTTATTTTTTGTGAGTCGGGCTTCTCTATAAAATGTATGTGTGAATCCTGACCTATTACAGCATTGCAATAAGACAGAGAGAAGAGGATAAGTAGAATCAGTTTGTTCATGGAGTAAAAATAATTAAAATGGGCTAAAAAGAAGGGCTAAACCTACCCTGTCCCTACACTTGACGCGGGGACAGGGTAGGTTGACATCCTCTTTGAATGTTTATAAGATACGTTTATACAACTTCTTTTCCTGTGGTTGGATCGAAGTTAAATCTGCAATTTTTACCGGTTGTCCGGATGCTATACTGTTGCGGGCCGCGATTCCGACCAGACAGGCCAAAGCTCCGTCGCGGGTATTTGCACACTGTTGGAACGGATCGTCGATATTGGGCAGGAATATCTGGTCTTTTAATAATGCATCCCCGCCGCCATGTCCGGATGTTCCGAACGGAATCTGGATATATTGCCGTTTATTGAAGTTCTTGAACAAAACGATTTCGTCATAATTGGCATCCGATGTCGGTTTGGATTCCTGAATCCAGGCTTCCAGACGTCCTTTTGTTCCGTTGAATGCAATCCGGTAACCTTCGTATGGAGAATAGGTTGTCAACGAATAGGCTACTTGTACACCATTTTTATATTTGATTGTTGCCGCCATTTTGTCGAAGATGTTTACATCCTTTTTGAACACACAGCCGTCGCGCAGGTAACCGTCGTACTTTTCATTGGCCACGTACAGTTCCATGTAGTTCTTGTTCTTGGTGATGTCAAAAAAGAACTTGCATTTGTCTGTATGCGGGCATGTACGGCAGTTTTCTGCCCGTATGGTTCCATTCTTTCCATAATGGTTGAGAGCCCCAAGCGCATAAACACTTTCGGGATCGCTGTCGATCCACCAGTTCAGGAGGTCGAAATGATGGCTGGCTTTGTGTACCCATAACGAACCGCTACATTCAACGAGCCTGTGCCAGCGGCGGAAATAATCGGCTCCGTGTGAGGTATCGAGATACCAGTGGAAATCGACGGAAGTGATATCACCGATTTCTCCGGTGCGAAGCAGTTCCCATATTTTTGCCCGGTGAGGGGAATAACGGTAGTTGAACGTGACCCGGCATGTCTTGCCCGTCCGCTTTTCAGCATCCAGAATCGCTTGGATTTTCTTTTCATCGGTCGTCATCGGCTTTTCCGTGATAATGTCGGCTCCCAATTCCATTCCCCGGATAATGAATTGGTGGTGTGTGCTGTCCATTGTCGTGACAATCAATACATCCGGTTTTGTCTCGTTCATCATTTTTTCAAAATCGGTATATGTCGGACAAGAAGTGCCGATGATACGTTTGCCGGTTTCAACGCGTCCTTCGTTTTTATCGCAAAGGCCTACGAACTCAAGGTAATCAGGATAACTTTTCAGAATGTCCCTTCCCCACATGGATGTCCCGCGGCCTCCTGTCCCGACAAGTGCGATCCGGAGTTTTTTACCTGTCGGTGCTGAAATACCGGTAGTTTCTGCTTTTATATCAGATAAGGGATTGAGCAAGGCCGTTCCGGCAATCGCCCCTGTGGTTGCAAGAAAATGTCTTCTTGACATTTGGTTTGTTGTGTTATGCATAGTAAATGATATTAAGTGTTTAAAAATTATTTATCATATTCTGGTAGCTGGTGGAATTCGTCTTTATTTGTGACAACATCCACTTCATTCTGAGGAATCGGACGGGTGACATGATAGGCTTTCATCTTATCTTTGACATCTGGATTGTATTTCAATGCGCGTTCCAACAGTTTGCCGGTACGTTTCAGTGTGTACCACCTAAAACCTTCCATACATAATTCGCGCATATATTCATCAAGGATAAAATCGAGCGTAATCATATCGGGGGTGACTTTCAGTGCCTCTTCGTGCCCTTCGGTCAATGCCCTTTTCCGCAATTCCGTAATGACTTTAGCAGCTTCCTCTTTTTGTCCCATATACATATATAGCTCTGCTTGGGACAAATATACTTCACCTAAACGAAACCAAATAAAATCTTTGTGACCTTTTTCATCTTTTGCAAATTCACGGGATGAATCCAATAGTTTCAGATTGGTATGGTAGCAGGAACGTCCATTCATTGTTGGTTCCCCTGTTTGTAGATTGTACATATGGTTCAATCCTTCAACAAATAGTTCATGTCCTAATGGGTGAGTCTCTGCTCTCTGTCGTCCGGCCGCAACTTCTTCGTCTGTCACAGTGCGGAAATGGCGGATTAAGACTGTGTCGGAGTAAACAGGCTTCTGATTCCAATCTGTCGGGATCCAGCACCAGTATTCTTGTAATGAGCCATAAAGACGCTTATCGTATTCATTGAAATTTTGAATCATAAATAAGGATGGCATAGTCCAGCGATATTCACGTCCATAATATAAGGAATGGCTCCATAAGGTTGTGATTGCTTTGTTGTCGACAGCAGATTTGTTGTACCAACCGACACCGTAGCGGTGAAGTCCGTTTTCACCTCCGCCATTATAGGTTTTATCAGTCGAATATTGTACAGACCAGATAATTTCGTCATTAATCTGGTTGTCAACATCGAATATCTGTGTGTAATCGTCCAGTAACCTGTAATTATAGTCGGACCGCAACGATTTTGTCAAAGCAAGAGCATCTGTGTAACAACGCTCTTTTGTGTATCCGGCAGCAGAAATCACATCGTCCGGATAACCGGCCAGTGACATCAAAACTTTCATTAGGATGAATTTACGTATTCCTTCATTCATGCGTCCCCATTGGCTGTTTTGTGGCAACTTCAATCCGGTAGCGGCAATGTTGAGATCTTCCAGCATTTGCTTGTAGAAAGTAGCAACGCCGGGTTGATATCCAATAGTTTTGACACCGGCAGTACTTTCTGTCGTGAAATGTGCTCCATCTCCATAGGTTTCCGTGATGATCCAGAAATAAAAAGCGCGTAGTGCATGTGCTTCTGCACGAAGTTCAGCCCGTCTGCCTTCATCTTTGATCTCTGCTGTTTCAATGATCTCGGTTGCCAGGTTTGCAACATTGAGAGAGTTATACAGTTGTTTCCAGAAATCTCGGTTCCAGCCATTGTTTATCATCTGGGTATCGAAATATTCTCCGAAATAACGCCAGTCATTTCCATTTACGGCAACTAACTGCTCATCTGCTCCCATCGAACCGAACAGGTAAAGTCTTTCGAGGAAATCGCGGTGCGTATTATATAAACTCAGAACCAACCGTTCACAACCTTCTTCCGTTTCTGAATAGTTGGTGGTGATATTTCCTTTTGGGTCTTCGGAAAGAAAATCGGAACAGGAACATAGGCTGCCTGCATATAATGCGATTATAAAGGTCCAATATTTTAGTTTCATAATTTGTTACAGTTTAAAAGTCAATATTTATCCCCATTGTATAAGTTGTCGGAATATTATAGTCAAAATCGGGAGCTTCCGGACTTACGTCATTTTTACATGCTTTATAGATATATCCGAGATTCCGGACTTGTGCATAGAGCCGTGCTCGTAAGATCTTCCAGTTTTTCGGCATTATTTTACTGAAATCGTAGCCCAGTGTTATATCTTGGATTTTGATGTAATCTCCCTTCATGTAGCCACCTGTACCGGCAAATGGATCATATCCGCTTAGTTTATCTGCACGGGTATATTCGTTTGTCGGATTGTCGGGTGTCCAGTATTTGAAGTTGGACGGCATCCAGCGCAGTCCGTCACGTGTGATTAAGCTAGCATAGGTATTAGGATGGATCAGGCTTCCGAAATTCATGTTCAGATTGATGGAGGCATCAAAAGCACCGAAACGGAATGAGTTCAGTAAAGATGCGATGATTTTTGGATCTTTCTGTCCTAATATTACTTTGTCCAGCTCTCCGATCGAACCGTCATTATTCTGATCTTTAACTTTGATGTCTCCAGGAATAGCACCATATTTCTGTGCTTCCTTTTCTTCGCCTAATTGCCATACTCCTATCATCTCATAGTTGTAATGTACTTGCAAAGGCTTGCCTATAAACCATGAATTGTTGCGAATGTCGCCACCTCCCAGCAGTTCCGTGATTTTATTCCAATTGCGGGCAAAAGTTACAGTTGTTTCCCAAGAGAATGATTTAGTCTTCAACGTATTTGCTTGGATATTTAGTTCGATACCTTTATTTTCGGTTTTACCGATATTTTGCCAAACCTTGGAGAAGCCGGTGAAAAATGGCAACATACGCTCCATTAGTAAATCACTTGTTTTGGTGATATAGCCCTCAATGTAACCGGATATACGATTGTTCCACAAACCAAAATCCACTCCGAAGTTTGCTGTACGCGAAATTTCCCATCCTAAATCTTTATTCGGAATCATAGAAGGCCGATAAGCGAAAAATTTGTTGCTGGCATCCTCTCCAAACAAGTAATCATATTTGCTTAATCCGGCAATCGTCTGGTAAGGATCGATGGCGGAGTTTCCTACGGCTCCGTAGGAGGCTCTTAATTTCAGAGAATTAAGCCATTCTCTTTTTCCGAAGAACTTTTCTTCTGAGATACGCCAGGCAACACCTCCCGATGGGAAAAAAGCCCATTGGTTCCCTGCCGCCAACCGGGATGAACCATCTGTACGGATAGCGATGTTGGCATAGTATTTGCCTTGATAATCCCAACGTGCACGCGCAAGGAAGGACGCTAAAGTCCAATGTTGGTATGAACTTCCGATTTGTAGGTTTTCGGCAGCGGTCCCTAGGTTGTGGAATGATGTCGAAGCTACCGGCTGATTTTCCCCACTCATTTCTCCTGTCTCTTTTGTATAGCCTGTCGCTTCAAAGACCCCGTCCAATATAAGATGATGCTCTCCGAAATCTTTGTCGTAAGAGAGAATATCGTTGAAGGTATATTCTACTTCGTCCTGATATTTTTTACCGGCAAGCGGAACAGTTCCTTTTCGTTCGTATGAGTTTTCTCCGAAAAAATAGCCGTTTTTACGATCGATGATGTTATAAGAAATATTGGCCCTGTTATTCAAATATTTTGAAAAACGTATATTGATATAACCTGTGAGATATGCCGCATTTTTAATAAATTCATTCGTATAGTTGTCTTTGCCATAATTAGCTAATACGTTATAGCCGGATGTGTTTTGAGGTGCCGGATAATAATTCAGGCTTCCATCCTCGTTGTACGGCTTTGCGAGTGGAGTCATGTATTGCAGCTTTTCCTCGAACTTTGTCATACCTTGGCTATTATTTCGTTGTAGGCGGGCAGATAATCCGACTGACACATACTTATTTATTTCATGGTCGAGATTCAATGTTATATTATATTTGTCTTTGAAATTTATTTTGGAATAACCTTCATCTTTGGTATAGTTTAATCCAAGATGTAATTTGGTCGTTTTATTTCCGGCACTGAGACCAATATAATGACTTTGTGTCTGACCGTTTCGATACAACAAATCGATCCAGTCTGTAAAATCGCGGCTTTTTATGACTGCTAATTCGGCCGGTTCGAATACATCTTCGTCTGTAAATGGCTGATCCCAACCGTTTCTGTATCTATAACCGTCACGGCGGAACTGAATATATTCGTCTCCACTTTGCATTTTTACTAAATTAGGTACGCTGATACCTATGTAACCGCTATACGAAATACGGGTTTGCTGTTCTTTTGCTTTCTTTGTCGTGATCAGAATTACCCCGTTTGCGCCTCTCGAACCGTATATGGCTGTACTGGCTGCATCTTTTAATACTTCTATGGACTCTATATCGTTGGTATTAACAGCTTCCATACGTCCGGGAACTCCATCTACGATAACCAGAGGATCATTACTTGCATTCAGTGAACGATTGCCACGGATACGGATAGAACCGGATTCATCAACTTTGGAGGAAGATGTGATGTTCATACCGGCAACTTTTCCTTGTAGGATATCAGTAATGTCAGTCGAGGCAATCGCCGAAATTTTATCTCCTTTTACACTGGAGACGGCACCCGTCAAATCGGATTTTTTCATTGTCCCGTATCCGATTACAACGATTTCGTCTAAGTTCTCGGAGTCTTCGGCCAAGATGATGTTAAATATATTTCTTTTGCCGACTTTGATCTCTTGTGACAAATATCCTATGTAGGATACTGTAAGGGTAGAGTTTTCCGGAACCTCTAATGTAAATCGACCTTCGTGGTCGGAAATATTACCGATGGTAGAACCTTTGACGACGACGTTTGCTCCTATTATGGGTTCTCCGTGTTCATCTTTAATGACACCGGATATTTTTTTGTTTTGTTGAGGTAATCCGGCTCCCGCTGATTGGTTTAATATCTCTTTTTTAACAATAATGATATGATTCCCTTTTAGTTCAAAACCAAGATCTTGTCCTTTCAATATGGTTGATAAGACAGATTTGACCGTTTCGTTTTCTACATGAATAGACACTTTGCGATCAATGTCGACATCTTTTACGTCAAACCAGAATGAATAGTTTGTCTGAGCTTTGATTTCAGTGAAAACTTCATTGATTGTCGTGTTATTTACTGTAATGGAGACTCGGGCTTCCTGTGAATATCCTGTAGCTGAGACAGAAAATATTCCAAATAAAAGTAACAGAATTGATATTTTCATGATATTCAAGGCCTTATTCTTGCATATAAGTGGGTATAATTTCCCTATATCCTGATATTTTTTATACATTTGTATCGGATTTAAAGTTAGTAATCAGAAATTTAAATCTATTCTCGGGATCGGAGAGTGTTGCAGCATTCTCCGGTTCTGTTTTTTATTGTACTACTTCATAGGCAAATGATTATTTAAGATTAAACACAAATTATGAATTAATAGACGTCTATGATATTCCCTTTTATCGTATATGTGAATTTTTCATTGGATGACATGACTTTAAATATCTGTTCGATTGTTTCGTTATTAACAAAGTCACCAATGAAACAACGTTTTTTGATGGACTCTCTGTGGATGTTTATTTTTACGTTGAAGGTCCTTTCCAGTATTTTAGTGATTTGTTCGAAACTTTCTCCGTTGAATATAAATTTGTTATCAATCCATCCAATACAATTTTGAGAGTATCCGGTGTTATGGCAAATGCCGGTTTCTTTTGTTTGTGTATTGAAGTGGGCGATATCTTTAGGTACTAATCTTAACATATCCCCGTTATTTGTTTCCATTTCGACAGAGCCTCTTAATAAAGCGACTTTTATTTCTTCGTTATCTTTATAGGCTCTGACATTAAAGCAAGTACCCAATACTTTTACTTTTATTTCTCCTGCGTCGACAATAAAAGGACAGTTTTCATCTTTTGCTACTTCCAGATAGGCCTCACCTGATAATTTGAGCAGGCGGTTCTTCTTTCCAAAATCGGAGTCATATTGAATCTTTGAACCTGCATTCAGCCATACTTTCGTCCCGTCTTGTAATGTCAGTTTTGTTTTTGAGCCATTAGGTACTGCAATTTCTGACAATCGGAGAATATTCTGATCTGAAGGATGAATGTAATATTGATGGATCAGACAATTGAGGGTAATGAATGAGATTAGGATGGCTGCATATGACAGCACTTTTTTTAAGGTGAATGATTTTCGCGTGTTTATCGTGTTTTCTGTCTCGATACGCTGTTTAAAGAGCAAAAAGGCACGGTCTGAATCGTATTGTTCTCCTTCGTGGACAACTTCCATTGAATGCCAGAGCAGTTCCATATTTTTGAAGTATCGGCTGTTCTCATCAGAAGCATGGATCCATTCTTGCAGGCACAAGTCGGAGTCTTCCGATATAGTTCCTGTCAGTCGGTCGATTATGAGATTTAACCAATGCTCTTTATGCTGATTCTGTGTGTCCATCTTTTCTGCTTATATAAATAAGACAAGCCGGAAAAGATTTAGGGTAAATGAAAAAACGGATTTATTTTCCGAAAGGGAAAAAAATAAGTAGAAACAAGGGTAAATAGTCTTTTAATTCTTCCCGTAAATGAGATAGGGCAGATTTGATGTGATATTTGACAACATTGACGGAAACGTTGACTTCTTGAGCAATTTCTTCATATTTGAGGTTTTCGAAACGGCTCAGACAGAATATGCGCCGGGTAAGTGCCGGCAAATTGTTTATACAATTCTTTATTTTGACATCAAGTTCTTTTTCTATCAGGCTAGACAGCGGATAGCCGTGTTGTTCCTCATAATGGATCTGTTCTTTTTCGAGCAGGTCTCCAATATGCGAACGGACATCTTCCCTTTTGTTCAGTTGGGCAAGATAATTCAGGCATCGGTTGCGGACTGCTTTGATCAGATAACTGCGTAACGAAAGATTGATGTCTATTTCTTTCCGGTTTTTCCATAAGGCAAAAATGACATCGCTTACAATCATCTCTGCAGTGAAAGTATCATCTACATATTCTTTGGCGATAATACAAAGTATTTTGTATTGCCGTTCGTATATGTATTTGTATGCTTCTTCGTGACCTGCTTTCAGACCTTCGATGATTTCATATTCGGTATTCATTTTATATTTTCTTTATGTGGATCGTTATTTCGGTTGGATTGAGAATGAAAGTTTTTTGTAGACAGCCATAAAAAACAGTGGGCTGTTGCCTATACTTTGTCAGGTATCGCCAGAAACCTCTACCACATAGACAAGCAAACCCACTGATATAGCGATTGCTTGTGCTTCGTGGTGGTCAAAACTGGCGATTTCGACAAAGTGAAGCACTTTTGATTTTTCTCGAATAGTTCCTCCGAACATTGCAAATATATGCAATTTTGGGGCATTGGCAAAGATCGAATGAATATCTTTGGGGAGGCTATCAATGCTTTTTTATCGGGATTATTCCGTTATTCGCCGGGATTTAGTCGTTACTGACCGTTTTTTTATTGTGTAAGCGGTTATGTGGCGGTAGTTTTGCAACAAATTAAAAATGTACGAGTATGAGAACGAATCAACAAGGGAATTTTATCAGAGGCGGTTATCCCAGCCACAGTAGACTGAACACGGTTACGACGGCTGCTGTGTTTATCATAGTAGGTCTATTGTTTCTTGGGCGGAATTTCGGGATAATAGACTCTGATCTGTTCGGTATCCTGGTTTCCTGGCAGATGTTGCTGATTGTGGTCGGCGTTGTCAATTTGATTAAACGGCATTTCTTCGGGGGAGTGATTACGATTGCCATAGGAGCCTATTTCCTATTGCCGGAAATAAGCTGGGTAGAGGGCGAATGGCTCGATATGTTCTGGCCGGTATTGTTTATTTTTGTGGGAATCATGATACTCTTTAAACCGGAACGTCACCACTTCAATGCTCATTGGGATGGCAGAAGGCCGGAGTATACAAAAGAGGTATATAGTTCTGAAGACGGTTTTATCGTATCGGACAATACTTTCGGATCGGTTCAGCAGATTGTTTTGGACCCTGTGTTCAGAGGGGCGCGACTTAGGAATGCGTTTGGCGGGACTGTCCTGGATTTACGGAGGAGCAAGCTGGAAGCTCCCCAGACGTTTATAGATATCGACTGTACTTTTGGAGGGGTCGAGATTTATTTGCCGTCGGATTGGAATTTGCTGACGCAGATTGATGCATTTATCGGCGGATGTGACGATAAACGCTATAATTCGTCTGTGGAGATAGACAAGGAACACATTTTGATCGTGAGAGGAAAAGTCTCTTTTGGAGGTATTGAGTTTAAAAGTTGATTTATGCAGACGCATCCATTTATAGGGTCGGTCATCAATCGCGTGATGGGGATTACCCTGTCGGTTGTGGCCTGGATGATGTATTCATGGCTCTTGTTCTGCTATGGAGGAGAGGAGATATGGATAGCCTGCCTGGATGGATTGGTCTCTGTCGGATTATTGGCTGCCGCCGGTTTCCTGTACGGATATGTTGACGGGACTATTCATGCTCTGCAAATACAGGTCGCATTGGCGGTATTGGTTCAGGCGATCAGTCTGGCAGGGGCTTTCGAGCTACAGGTGCTTTTGGAACAGGGAAATGCCGGTGATTTTGTGGATAGTGTTTCCCTCCGTCTGGTCTTTGGCATATTATGCTGGATCATCCTGTTGCAATGGTATCGGATGAACCGGACGGATGAATCGGATTTTGAGGAGATATCCGGAACCGAGGCGGATAAGGGACAAGAAGAAGCGGTTCCCGCTGGTGAAACTTTTCTGGATCGCGTATCGGTAAAAGACGGTTCCCGCATTCATATCATCCATCTCGAGGAACTGTTATATCTGCAAGCCGGAGGCGATTATGTGACGATTTTTACTCCGGATGGCCAGTATGTGAAGGAACAGACGATGAAATATTTTGAGACACATCTTCCACCTGCTCTGTTTGTGCGGATTCACCGTTCTTGCATTGTCAATACCGAACAGATTTTACGAGTGGAGCTATTCGGAAAAGAAAATTATCAGGTCCGTTTGAAAAACGGAGTTTGTTTGCGGGCAAGCAATGCCGGTTATAAGCTCCTGAAAGAGCGTCTTTCTCTTTAAGAAAGAGGAATTGAAATGTTAATTTTAGCAGAATTTGATACCATTGTGTAAAGTTTTGCCCTTTGTAACACTTTTTATTGCAAAGCTCTTCCGGACTTAACATATATTGTCTGTAAAAGGCTTGACAAACGGTCTTGACGCATGTATCTTTACATTGTGGTTTTTTCATAATAGTATTAGATTTAAGGTTAACAAAGTTGGTTAGGGGTTGTCGTGAGACAGCCTTTAATTGTTTATAGAGGGGAGCTTTTCCCCTTTTTTATTTTTCATATGACGGATCTTGTTATGTTTTGGCTTCACCTTGTCCTTTCACTCTTTGATTATCAAAGTGTACAAGGGTGAAGGTGAACATCGGGACTGCCTTCACCTTAAAAATTTGCTTTCACCCAGTGTCTCGTCCTGAAATAGGTTGACTATGCTCCCCCTTCTGTCTCTTATCCGAAGCAACCTATTTAAGTGAAAAATAAAGAGATTATGAATGTGTATAATGGTTTAATATATAGTCATTTAATGTTTGTCTTATATCCTTCTATCTTATCGACCTAAGTCGAAAACCTTTTTGCCCATTGTCGAAAGCCTTTTTGCCCAAGGTCGAAAAGGTATTCGACTTAGGTCAAAAGCTCTATGGCATTATAGTTTGGCGATAGAAGCATGGCAGTTGTAGCTTTATAACACACTTTCCGTACTCGGTTTACTTTTTTCGGTGAAGGCGGTTGGCAGATTATGGCGAAAAAACAAACAGATAGTGTGTAGTCAACCTTCGTTTGTTTAAAAAGAACGTGTATCTTTATCTTCAAATAACTGGAATGTGATGGAATTACGAACAGAGAATGTGACGCGTTATATCATGCCTCTTCGGGAAGGCGGATCGTTGCCGGCATTGGCGGAAGCTGATGACGAGTTTAAATATGTCGTGAAGTTCCGTGGGGCAGGCCATGGGACGAAAGCGTTGATAGCCGAGCTGATTGGCGGTGAGATAGCCCGTGCACTTGGTTTCCGGGTTCCCGAGCTGGTCTTTCTGAATCTGGACGAAGCTTTCGGGCGAACCGAAGGTGATGAGGAAATCCAGGATCTGCTGCAAGGCAGCCGGGGATTAAACCTCGGCCTGCATTTTCTGTCGGGAGCTCTTACTTACGACCCGGTAGTGACGAAGGTCGGGGCTGAGTTGGCGTCCCGTATCGTGTGGCTGGATGCGTTTCTGACCAATGTAGACCGTACATTCCGGAATACCAATATGCTGATGTGGCATAAGGAACTGTGGCTGATCGATCATGGCGCTTCGCTTTATTTCCATTATTCATGGGTGAACTGGCAAAAGCATGCCGTAAGTCCGTTCGTGCAGGTCAAAGATCACGTGCTGTTGCCCGAAGCTTCCGGGTTGGAAGAGGCAGATGCCGAGATGAAACGCCTGCTGACGGAAGAGAAGATCCGGGAGATCGTGGCTCTGATTCCCGACGACTGGTTGCATTGGAGCGAAAGTCCCGGTAGGCCGCAAGAAATAAGAGAGATTTATATCCGGTTCTTATGTGAGAGACTGGCACATTCCGAAACATTTATAAAAGAAGCACAAGATGCAAGGAAAGCACTTATATGAATATGCCGTTATCCGTTTGGTCCCCAAAGTAGAACGTGAGGAGTTCTTTAATGTGGGAATTATTCTGTTCTCGAAAAGAGCGAAATATATCAAGGCGCTTTATAAGGTAGACGAGAACAAGTTGAATCTGTTTTCTTCCGAGTTGGATCGTGAATCGTTGTTTGCCAATCTGCATGTTTTCGATAAAATCTGTTCTGGTACGAAGGAGGGCGGTCCTATCGCTGCTCTGGACGTCCCGGAACGGTTTCGTTGGCTGACAGCAGTGCGGAGTGCATCTATCCAGACTTCACGTCCGCATCCGGGCTTCTCCGACGACTTGGACCAGACGTTGGAGATACTGTTTAGGGAATTGGTTCTGTAACGATATTGTAATTGATAGTAAACAGCGATTTAATACTCCGATTGTTCCTTTGCAGCGGTTTTAATAGGTGAAAATATATTTGTTTTAACGCAAAAAGAACAAACATGGAGATTAAGAGTAGAGTGACCCGATTTGCGGGTTTACTATGTATCGCAGGTGCATTACAGGGATTCCCTGTAATCTATTCCGCCAATCCAGGCGGAATCATAAGCGTAGCCCGGCAGGGAACGTATCATCTGACAGGTACGATTGTGGATGGATATGGAGAACCCGTTATCGGAGCCAATGTAGTGGAAAAAGGAACGACTAACGGGACGGTGACCGATATCGACGGGAAGTTTTCGCTGGAAGTAGCCCCTGACGCTGTGTTAACCATCTCTTTTATCGGATATATACCGAAAGAAATCACACTGAAAGGAGAGAAAGAGCTGAAAGTGGTCTTGGTGGAAGATATGCAGAAGCTGGACGAAGTGGTCGTGGTCGGTTACGGCACGCAGAAGAAAGTGAACCTGACCGGAGCTGTCGAACAGGTGACCAGCGAAGTGTTTGACAATCGTTCCGTTCCCAACGTGACACAAGCCCTGCAAGGTTCGATCCCCAACTTGAACATTCAGTTGACCGACGGCAAGCCGACCCGCTCGGCGAGTTATAATGTCCGCGGTACGACTTCGATCGGGCAGGGTGGTAGCGCGTTGGTCCTGATCGACGGTGTGGAAGGTGATCCCTCGATGTTGAACCCGAACGATATCGCCAGCGTGTCTGTCCTGAAAGATGCCGCTTCGGCTGCCATCTATGGCGCGCGCGGTACTTTCGGTGTCGTACTGATCACCACGAAAGAGCCGACTAAGGACAAGACTTCCATTACCTATTCAGGAAATTTCGCCATGCAGAAGCCGGTGACGGTTCCCGACTTCGTGACCGACGGATATGAATATGCCAGTCATTTCTATGAAGCCTATCATGCGTGGAACAACTATTCGGCCGACCCTAAGAACATCAACAAGACGCAGGAATTCTCCCTCGGCTGGCTGGAAGACTTCAAAAGACGGAAGGAGCAGGGCATAACTGACGAGGTGACGGTGGATGCTACCGGCAAATATGTCTACTACGGCAACGAAGACTATTACGACGCCCTGTACAAGAAAACGACTTTCGCGCAGGACCATAATTTGTCGGTGACCGGTAACAATGGGAAACTGAACTACTATGTATCCGGGCGTTTCTATGGCTACGACGGTTTGTTCCGCTATAATACCGACAATTATAAGATGATGAACCTGCGTGCGAAAGGTTCCGTACAGGTGTTCGACTGGCTGAAGATCGAGAACAATATGGATTTTTCCAATATGGATTACCATAACCCGATCAATGTCGGCGAAGGCGGCTCCATCTGGCGTAACATTTCCGATGAAGGTCATCCGACCTCGCCTATCTTCAACCCCGACGGCAGCCTGACTTTCTCGGCCGCTTATTCGGTCGGTGACTTTATCTATGGCAAGAACGGTATCGATACCAATAACAAGGTGTTGAAGAATACGACCGGCTTTACTGCTTCTTTTCTGGAAAACAAATTGCACGTACGGGGCGACTTCACGTTCCGCAATACGGACGAGGGACAGACGCAACGCCGCGTACCGGTTCCTTATAGCACTCACGAAGGGCAGATTGTCGAACTGAGTACCAAATACAATGACTTGAAGGAGAGTAATATGCGGACCGAGTATATTGCGACCAACCTGTATGCCGATTATGAGGATACATTCGGTGATGCGCATTATTTCAAAGGTATGGTCGGTTACAATTATGAACAGTCAACTTATAAGAGCACATATGTGCAGCGTAACGGGTTGCTACTCGACGATTCGGAAAACATCAACTTGGCGTTGGGAGATGCGATCACTACGTCGGGAGGTTATAACAGATGGCGCGTGGCAGGTGGCTTTTTCCGTCTGAACTATGCGTTCAAGGATCGCTATCTGTTGGAAGTGAATGGACGCTATGACGGTTCTTCCAAATTCCCGACCGATCAGCAATGGGCGTTCTTCCCTTCTGTCTCCGGTGGATGGCGCGTGTCGGAAGAGGCGTTCTGGAAGGTGAACCCGGATTTGTTCTCCAATCTGAAAATACGTGCTTCATACGGTTCGTTAGGGAATGGTAATGTTTCTCCCTATAGCTTCCTCGAGTTGTTGAGCATCAGCACTTCCGGTCGTGTCCTGAACGGTTTGAAGAACAAGTATACGAGTGCTCCTGCCGTCATGCCTGACGGACTGACCTGGGAAACGGCAACGACGACCGATGTCGGACTGGACTTCGGCATGTTGAACAACCGCTTGCAATTTAACGGTGACTATTACATCCGTAAGACAACGGATATGTACACGGTCGGCGAAACGCTTCCCGATGTGTTCGGCGCCTCTTCTCCCAAAGGCAACTATGCCGACATGACGACCAAGGGATGGGAAATCACGCTGACTTGGCGCGACCAGTTCACATTGGCGGAGAAACCGTTCAACTACGAGATCCGTGGAACGCTATCCGACTATATCTCGACCATCGACCGCTATAACAACCAGACGGGTAACCTGGATGACTACTATGCTGGCAAGCGTGTAGGTGAAATCTGGGGATATGTGACTGAAGGGCTGTTCAAGGATCAGGCTGATATTGACAGCCATGCCGACCAGACACTGATCCAGTCTTCATCCAAGCGCATCACCTATCCGGGAGATGTGAAGATCAAGGACCTGAACGGTGACCATGTGATCGACTACGGCAATAATACCGTGGACGACCACGGTGACAAGACCGTGATCGGAAATGCGTTGCCTCGCTATGCGTATAGCATCAACCTTTCCGGTGACTGGAACAACTTCTTCCTTTCCGCCTTCTTCCAGGGTGTGGGAAAACAGGATTGGTATCCCAGTTCGGAATGTATTTTCTGGGGACAGTATAACCGCCCGTATAACAACATGCCTACTTGGCATCAGGGCAACTATTGGACAGAGGACAATACGGATGCTTATCTGCCCCGTTATGCCGGCTACAATGCTTCCCTGAAGTCTACACCGCAGACCCGCTACTTGCAGAATGTCGCTTATATCCGTCTGAAGAACCTGCAATTCGGCTACACCTTGCCACAGCCGATCGTTTCGAAAGCCAAATTGCAGAATGTACGGGTTTATATTTCGGCCGAGAATCTCTGGTGCTGGTCCCCGCTCTACAAGCATACGCGTGACCTCGACGTGACGAACATCTACGGTTCCGATCCCGACCTGACGGATGCCGATATGTCGTCCGGACTGAACGGGAACCGTGGTAGCGGTGACGGAAACAGCTATCCGCAGATGAAGAGTGTGAGTTTAGGTTTATCAGTAACATTTTAATTAAAGAACTATCAACGACATGAAACGGATTATATATTCTTTTGTATCAGTCTGTTTACTCCTTTCCTCCTGCTCAATGGACGAGACACCGCAGGCTTCGGTGGACAAAGACACAGTCTTCAGGACGGAGAAAGGGCTGGAAACATATTCCTATTCTTTCTATAATATGCTCCCTTCCGTCAGTGACGGTTTCAGGCAGGATGCCATGTGCGATTATGGAGCGGTGACCAGCTTTGACAACTTTATCCGCGAAGGGGCTTACTCGGCCGAGTTGAGCAGCGGGTGGTCGTGGAGCGATCTGCGCAACATCAACTACTTTATTGAGAACTGTACGAACGAGGCGGTCGATGAATCTGTCCGTAACAACTATATCGGCTTGGCCCGCTTTTTCCGCGCTTACTTCTATTACGAGATGGTAGTACGTTTCGGCGATGTGCCTTGGATAGACCGTACGTTAGGTGTGGACGACGAGTTGCTGTATGCTCCCCGCGATTCGCGGACTATCGTCATGGATCATGTGTTGGAAGACCTGGACTTCGCTTGTGAGAATATCTCGCGGACGAAGGACGAAACCGGTTCTCTGGTGACGAAATGGGTGGCTTATGCGTTGAAATCCCGTATCTGCCTCTTCGAAGCTTCTTTTCGCAAGTATCATACGGAGTTGGGATTGACCGACTCGGCTGACGAATGGTATCAGGAGGCTGTCCGTGCTGCCGAAACGGTTATGAAGGAAAGCGGCCATTCTATTTATACGGGTGAGGGTACGGATGCTTCTTTCCGCTCGCTGTTCATCAGTGATAAGCCGGTAACTAGTGAAGTGATGCTGGCGAGCTGCGCCGATGCCGGGCTGGCTGTGTTGGGCGAAGCTAACTGGTGGTGGACTTCAGGCACGTACGGAGCGCGTTTCAGTATGATCCGTACCTTTGTCAATACTTTCCTGAATACGGATGGGACACCGTTTACGGATCGTGCCGGTTACGAGACGATGGAGTTCTATGACGAATGCCAGAACCGTGACGCACGCCTTGCCCAGACGATCCGCACACCGGGGTATGAACGCGACGGGGTGCCTGCCGCTCCTAACTTCAACGGTTATTCCTATACGGGCTACCAACCGATCAAATATACGTTGGATGATACCAAATACGATGCCGGTGCTTTGAATACGAATGCGATTCCGTTGTTCCGTTATGCCGAAGTCCTGCTGAACTATGCCGAGGCAAAAGCCGAGTTGGGGACGCTGACGGATGTGGATTGGGCGAATACGGTCGGTGTGCTGCGTGCACGCGCCGGTATCACCGGCGGTCTTTCTGCCAAGCCAACCAAGGTGGATGCTTATTTCCAGCAAAACTATTTCCCGAATATTTCCGATCCGGTCATCCTCGAAGTGCGTCGTGAGCGTTCCGTCGAACTGGCTCTGGAGGGTTTCCGCTTCACCGACCTGAAGCGTTGGAAACGCGGTGAGCTGATGACGATGCGTTGGACTGGTATATATGTTCCCGCCTTGAATGTCCAGATGGACCTCGACAAAGACGGTACGCCGGACGTGATCTTCTATAAGGGAGAGAAGCCGACCGGTCTGCCTGCTTCCTGTACGCCTGTTTCAGTAGGAGAGGGCACGCAGCAGGGATTGACCGGGGCGGATTCGGGTAACCTGACTTGGTCGGACGATGATCCGCGTATCTGGTACGACGATGGTCGCCAGTATTACTACCCGATCCCTCAGTCGGCAATCATCAAAAATGGAAACCTGAAACAGAATCCGGGTTGGTAAATGTGTAATCGATAAATGATAAGGATATGAAAAAGACGGTAAGTGTATTTGTTTCGGTCCTCCTGCTGGCAGCTTTGCTCCAGTCATGGGCCATGAAAGAATCCCATCCGGCCACAGGCGGGAGGAGCGAACTGAACGTGGCGACTTTCAACCTCCGTATGGATACGGAAAAAGATGGTGTGAATGCCTGGCCGAACCGCAAAGAGATGGTGAAAGGACTGATCCGTTTCCACGATTTCGATATCTTCGGGACACAGGAAGGGTTCAAGCACATGTTGGACGGGATTGCCGAGTTGGATGGGTATGCCTATATCGGTGCCGGGCGCGATGACGGCGAGGATGCGGGCGAACATTCCGCTATCTTCTATAAGACCAGTCGTTTCGATTTGTTGGACAAGGGGAATTTCTGGTTTTCCGAAACACCGGATGTTCCGGGCAAGGGCTGGGATGCTACTTGCTGCAACCGTATTTGTTCCTGGGGTAAGTTTCGCGATAAGGAGAGTGGCAAGGTGTTCTATTTTTTCAATTCCCATTACGACCATCAGGGGAAGGTGGCACGCCGGGAATCTTCCAAACTGCTGATCGCTCGTATTAAGCAGATTGCCGGAACGGATGCGACGGTCTTTGCGACGGGAGACTTCAATGCCGTTCCGACCGATGAACCGATGGTGACGCTGGCATCCGACGGTCTGTTGCTGGACTCGTATGACCTGAGCGAGCAGCCGCGTTATGGTACGGAAGGTACTTACAACAGCTTCAAAACGGATTCCGAGATGATGAACCGCATCGATTATATCTGGGTGACGAAGGGGACGAAGGTGAAAAAGTATGCTGTTCTCAACGATATGCAGTACGGTCGTTTCCCGTCGGATCATTTTCCCGTGATGATACAAGTCACGTTTTAAAGTTTATTTGAATGACAGGTACGGTGTGAGCCGTTTCTTGTCCGTATCTGTAAATTCTTCTATCAGTTGCAGGTTCTCCCATCCGGAGAGCCTGCTTTTTTGTTTCCGGAGCTGTTCGATCGCTTTTGCCTGTCGGTAGTCGAGGTAAGGGTGTTTGCGGAGAGCGGCGGCGGGTAAGGCGTTGACCTCTAACCGGCGTACATGGAGCGTGTCGGCAATGAACCAGGGGGCGAGGGCTTGGTAGCGTTCTTCATCGATCCCATACACTTCCGCCAACTGGCTGACATCGTAGAAGCCCCCTAAGAGTTCTCTGTATTTCATGATCCGCCGAGCGAAGGTGCTGCCGATACCAGGGACTTTTTTCAGGATCGTGGTGTCGGCGGTGTTGAGTTCGACGAGGGTTCCCGGCGCGTACTTTTCCGTTCGAGTGTATAGGGTATATCCTTTCCTCTTCTTGCCTGTAGGGTAGGAGTTGTTACCTGTAAGGGTAGGACTTTTATCTTTAAGGGTAGGACTTTTATCTTTAAGGGTATTCTTGGTTTTATTCGGATGAGGTCCGGATTCTTTCCGGATGAAATTTTTTCCCCCTTCGGATGTATTTTTTCCGGTGATGATCCGTCTTTCGCCCGGTGCTTGTCGGTTTTCTGTTCGATGGGCATCTGTCTGCGCTTCGATAGGCATCCGTTTCGTGTCCGTCCAAAGCAATAAGATCCAGGAAATAGTGATGAGGCAAAGGAGTAAAGCCAGTGCTCTCCGTTCGCCTTTGGAGAAGTAGAGAAGGTCGCGCCAGTTCATGGTAAGAAAGTATTTTTTCGAATGGTTTTGGTCTCCATAAGACAGTTATTATTAAATGAATACTATTTTACAAAGGTATAAGTTCCCTGCCGATATGCAAGGAACTTACGGGTTTATTTTAAAATAGTTTCTTCAGCTGGTCAAGCAGGCCGAGTTCGTTCAGGAATACGATGCCGATGGCGATCGGGGAAACGTATTTCATGAAGAAGACATAAATGGAGAAGAGACGGAACTTGATCGTCCCTTCGTTGGTCAGCTCGGCTTTCAGGATTTTCTTGTCGACACGTGTCCCGACGAAGATGCAGGTCAGCATTCCTCCTAACGGCAGCATGATCTTGGCCGTCAGGTAATCCAGTGCATCGAAAAAGATCAGTCCGCCTATCGTGAACTCTTTTAACAATCCGAACGAGAGTGAACTGAGAATGCCTAAGATGAATACACCGATCGAAACGAGCCAAGCCGCTCTTTTCCTTGTCATACGGAACTCTTCATGGATATAGGCGGTCACCACTTCATGCAAGGAAATGGTAGAAGTCAGTGCCGCCATCGCCAGCAAGATATAGAAAATAAGCGACCATAAGCTGCTGAACGGTAACTGCTCGAATACATTGGGTAAAGTGATGAATACCAGTTGGGCGCCTGCCGACGGGGCAATCCCGAAGCTGAAGACTGCCGGGAAGATCATGATCCCTGCCAGGACTGCCACAAAAGTATTGATGATCGTCACCTGCCAAGCTGTTGCCAACATGTTGGTGTCTTTCCCGAAATAAGAAGAGTAGGTGATAAGGCAACCCATGCCGAGACTCAGCGAAAAGAACGCCTGCCCGACGGCACTCAGTACAACGGATGAAGTCAGCTTGCTGAAATCCGGTTTGAACAGGTACACCAGTCCCGCTTCTGCATTTGGCAGCGTGACGGAGCGTACACACATCACGACCAGGATAAAGAACAGGAGTGGCATCATGATCTTGGAGGCTCGTTCGATACCTTTCTCCACACCTGAGGCAATCACGAAATGCGTCAGTCCGATAAAGACCGCTGTCCAGAAGATCGGCCGGAGTGCATTGGATGAGAAGTTGTCGAAGCCGGCGGTAAAGTCCACCCCCGGCGTACTGTAGAGGCTGCCGTTTACTGTCTGCCAGACGTATTCGAGTGTCCAGCCGGAAACGACCGCATAGAAGCCCAGGATCAGGAAAGCGGCTAGGATGCCGTTGTATCCGATCCAGCACCATTTCGTCCCGGGGGCCATTTTCTTGAACGAACCGACCGTATTGCTGCGGGAGTAGCGGCCGATAAAGAATTCGGTTACCATTACCGGAATTCCTAAGAATATCATGAAGAGAATATAGATAAGCAAGAATGCGGCACCGCCGTTCGTTCCTAACATATAAGGAAAACGCCAAATACTTCCCAGTCCTACGGCGCATCCTACGGTAGCTAGGATAACTCCGAGTTTACTACCGAATGTGACTCTGTTGTCCACCATGTTTGAATGAATAATTAAGAATTAAAAATTAAGAAATAATTGCCCTCTTTTCACTTTCAACTTTCCCCTTTCAACTGTTGAACCGTTCCGTCCTTGATATGGATCACGCGGTCTGTATCGGTTGCCAGTTGCTCGTCGTGTGTGACGATGACGAATGTCTGGTGCATCTGGTTGCGCAAGTCGAAGAAGAGCTTGTGCAGCTCTTCCTTGTTCTTGGTATCCAGACTTCCTGATGGTTCGTCTGCGAGGATTACGGACGGGTTGTTGATGAGGGCGCGGGCAACGGCTACGCGCTGTTTCTCTCCGCCTGACAGTTCGTTCGGTTTGTGGGACATCCGATCGGTCAGGTTCATGAAGTCGAGAATCTCCTTCGCCCTTTTCTCGGCTACAGCCGGTTTTTCACGGGCGATCAGTGCCGGGATCATCACGTTCTCCAAAGCCGTGAACTCCGGGAGAAGCTGATGGAACTGGAAAACGAAGCCGATGTTCCGGTTGCGGAATGCCGCCAGTTTTTCTTCCGAAAGGCGGACGGTTTCGGTCCCGTTTATATATAGTTTGCCGCTGTCCGGAGCATCGAGTGTCCCGATGATCTGAAGCAGGGTAGTTTTTCCCGCCCCGCTCGGACCGACAATTGCTACGATCTCACCCTCGCCTATCGTCAAGTCGATTCCTTTCAATACTTGCAGGGAGCCGAAGCTTTTGGTTATTCCTTCTGTTTGTATCATATCAGTTGAAAGTTGAAAGTTGAAAGTTGAAAGTTGTATAAGGAAAAGAATAACTTCTCATTTTCAACTTTCAACTTTCAACTGGTTAATAACATATGAGGCTAAGTAGCATCCGAATATTGCCGGCATATAGGAAACGGTTCCGGTCGTTGTCCGTTTGCATTGTTCGCCTTCCACTTCTACGACGGCATCAGGATTGGCTATCTCGGTAGAGAAGACAACCGGAATCCCTTTGTTGACGCCCAGACCGCGCAGTCGTTTGCGTACGGCTTTTGCCAATGCGCAGTTGCAGGTCTTCGAGATATCCGCGATCCTGACTTGTGACGGGTCCATCTTGGCTCCGGCACCCATTGAGGAAACGACAGGGATATTTCTCTGATAAGCGTGATACAAGAGGAATACTTTCGGACTGAGGGAATCGATCGCGTCGACGACAAAATCGTACCGGGTCGCTGAAAGCACCTCTTCCGTCCGTTCGTCGCGCAAAAATTCGTTCAGGACACCTAGTTTCAGACGGGGATTGATATCTAACAGGCGACGGGCTACGACTTCAGCTTTCGGCATCCCCAACGTCGAATGTAACGCTGGCAGTTGGCGGTTGATATTGCTTTCGTTCACCGTATCGGCGTCGACGATCGTCATGTGGCCGATTCCGGCGCGGCATATCTGTTCGGCAGCATAAGCTCCCACACCTCCTAGTCCCACTACCAGCACATGGCTATGTGCCAGCCGCTCCATCCGGTCGGCGCCTAACAAAAGTTCCGTCCGTGTGTTCCAATTGTAACTCATTAAAATGATTTTGGATGCAAAAGTAATAAATCAATCAGAAATGCCCTGCTATTTAGCCATCTTTTAACGAAAAAGGGGCGATACACTCCGATTGTGAGAGATAAGGAATAATTCGTATCTTTGTCCGCAATAAATTCAAATACTTATGAAGATACAACTCTATTGGCTGCTTTTGGCAGCTTTATTGTTATTGCCTGGAAAAGCAGACGCCGCAAATAACAAGAAACCGTTTGTCATCCCTGAATTGCAGGAATGGAGAGGAGCTCAGGGGATGTTCACTCCTACGGCTACATCCCGGATCGTGTATACCGGAAAAGATCCGTCTGTAGCCCGTGTTGCCAATCAGTTTGCCGAAGACTACGAGCTGATGTTTGGCCGTCGGATGCAGGTCGTGCAAGGTCGTGCGGCTGCCGGCGATTTTGTGTTCTCCCTCTCGTCCGACAGCCGGTTGGGAGAGGAAGGCTACACGATGAAGATCACTGACCGCGTCATCGTTACTGCTCCTAAGAGCAAGGGGCTGTATTGGGCTACCCGCACGTTGCTACAACTGACCGAACAGCAGGGTAATCAGGCTTTGCCGAAAGGGACAGCCCGTGATTATCCCGACTATGCGATCCGTGGTTTTATGATGGATTGCGGGCGTAAATTTATTCCAATGAGCATGTTACGTGATTATGTGAAGATGATGGCCTACTATAAGATGAACACATTCCAGATCCACTTGAACGATAATGCTTTCAAGCAATATTACAATCACGACTGGAACAAGACCTATTCGGCTTTCCGCCTCGAATGTGAAACTTTTCCCGGACTGACCGCCCGCGATGGCTATTATACAAAAAAGGAGTTTATCGCCCTGCAACAACTCGCCGATAGCCTGGGTGTGGAGATCATTCCGGAGATAGATGTCCCGGCACATTCGCTTGCTCTTACACAGTATAAGCCGGAGATCGGCAGCGAAGAGTATGGCATGGACCATCTTGACTTGTTCAAACCTGAAACTTATGAGTTCGTGGATGCTCTTTTCCGCGAGTACCTGGAAGGACGTAATCCCGTCTTTACCGGCAAACGTGTCCATATTGGAACGGACGAATATTCCAATAAAAAGCAGGATGTGGTGGAGAAATTCCGTGCTTTCACCGATCACTATATCCGTTTTGTGGAAGGTTTTGGCAAGCAGGCTTGTGTCTGGGGAGCTTTGACGCACGCAAAGGGTGAAACACCTGTAAAATCTGAAAACGTGCTGATGAGCGCTTGGTATAACGGGTATGCCGATCCGAAAGAGATGATCAAACAAGGCTATGATCTGATTAGTATCCCTGACGGGTATCTGTATATCGTTCCCGCAGCAGGCTATTATTATGATTACCTGAATACGGAAATGCTTTATAAAGAATGGACGCCCGCCCATGTAGGGAAAGAAGTGTTTCCCGAAAAGCATAAGCAGATCAAAGGCGGTATGTTTGCTGTCTGGAACGACCATGCGGGTAACGGCATCAGCACGAAGGATATTCACTATCGCGTGTTTCCTGCTATGCAGACGTTGGCTGTCAAGATGTGGACGGGAAAGGATTGTACGGTTCCGTATGCCGACTTTAACAGCGCCCGTATGGCGATCAGCGAAGCACCTGGCGTGAACGTGGCCGGACGTATCGGGACGGAGCCGCGTTCCGTTTACAACCTCGAAACTTTGAAGCCGGGAATGGAAACGGGGTTGAAAGAGATTGGTTATCATTATACCGTCTCTTTCGATATCAAAGCGGAGGCGGAGGAAAAGGGAACCGAATTGTTTCGTTCGCCTGATGCTGTTTTTTACCTGTCTGATCCGGCTTCCGGAAAGTTGGGATTTATCCGGGATGGATATCTGAATACCTTCAACTACCAGTTTTATCCAGAAGAGACCGCATCGGTAACCATTACTGGGGATGAGAAATCTACGCGGCTTTACATCGACGGTAAGTTGAAAGAGGATCTGGCTATCCGGAAACAGTATTTCAATGGAGGAAAAGATTCGATGAATTATGTCCGCACATTGGTATTCCCATTGGAAAAAGCGGGAAATTTCAAGAGCTCGATCCGTAATGTGGAAGTGCTGAACTATTGCAAGCCGGAGATGTAGGTTTAACTGGTGACAATTGTGGAATTATAGACGGGGCGTGTGGATTTTTTCTACACGCCCCGTTGTTTTATGGGGTGACTTCTCGCTTTACAAACGCTTTTATAAGTTTGGCATGGCGTTTGTATTTATGTCGATGTAATGAAGTTTAGGTTATAAGAAGATTGTTAGATTAAGGTTTTAAGATTTAAGATTATGAAAAAGATTGTTTTAGCATTAGTCGTTGCAGTTGTTGCATGTGTGGTGGTATTTGCATCTCAGGATGTGAAGTGTAGACAGGCTGCAGTATATTCATCTTTCGAACAGGTTACTCCCGATGGGTTTCGGAGAATAGATATGCAAAACCTCCCACATGCCGTATTACGGACAATGGGAACCTCTTCTTCTTATGAGGGTTGTACTTTTGAAGGAGCTTATATGATGGGGAATCCCGGACATGAAACTTATAAGATCGAGATTTGTAATCCGGACCGGAGCGAGGGGTTTGTGTTGATGAACGGCCGTGGAGAAGTGATCAAGTAAGAAATTATATTGGATGATTATATTGGAAGGAAGTGTGTCGAAATCTATCTATTGTCCTATCAGGGAATAGATGATTTTGACACACTTCCTTTTAGATTATTTTATTTTCCGATAAATCATTTCCAAAGCCACTAATCTTGTCGTTTTGCCGGCTTCTATGCCCGGCAGGTCCTTTCCGCTCAGTTTTTTCCAAGCGGTTAGAGTTGCCATATCCACCGGTTCCTGCAAGCGAGCATCCCATTCGGGAAGATAGCCGCGAAGTCCCAGATATTGCACCATGCGGAAGTGAGGACTCATATAATCCACATCCTTGAAATACATAAGCGTCGCTTTCTGGTCGATCAGCTTGTCCTGTAGGCGGGAGAGGTCGATGTTCTGCACCTTCACCTTTCCGTCAATCGAAAGGGCTGAAGCGATACCGGCGGCCTGTCCCATCGCCATCCAGCAAGGTTCCATGCGCAGGGTGGAAAATCCGATGTGCGAACCCGACACTGGGACGGGCAACAGGAGGTTGTCCACTTCTTTCGGGACCATCACGCCATAGGGGACTGTGTATACTGCCGACGGATAGCTCAGGAAGCCGTCCAGATGCACTCTTCCTTCTTCTCTTTTCCGTACCGCATGCGAATCCAACGCATAATGGCTCGCCGTTATGCTGCTTTGGTGGATGGGCGGGCGGCTACCGATCGTTACCGGAATGGCATCGTTGGCGGTAAAGAAATATGCACCTTCGAAACGACGACCTTCACGGACGTAGACCTGGCGCGGGAAATGTCCGTTGTCCGCATATTCGTCTTTCGAAAGTCCCCATTCTTTTGCCGCTTTGCGGAAGTGGGCGGGCAGTTCGGGATCGTTTTGGGCGAACCAGAAAAGGCCTTCGGTGTATTCACGCAGACGTTGGGCGAACTTGTCGCGCCATTCCCACGAAGAGGTGGGCCAGGGCCAGTTCTCCTCAGGCAGGTCGGTCGATACGAACACACCGTGCTGGTTATTGGCGTCCGTCTTCATGTTCGGGACATGGACGATGTTGGTGATCTTGGCGATTCCCCATTTGTCACCCGGAAGTTTGGAAGGGTTGCCGGCCTTGATATGCTTCCGGTTCTCTTCCATCATTTCGGGTGTCACGCGTTGCATGGCGGCATCCGTGTTGCGTCCGGTCCAGACATCCTCCACGATGGAGGCATAGTCTTCGCGGTTATAACGGGCCGGCTTGGTGAAGGCCACGCGGTTCGCCGGATTATTGGTCAGACAGAGGCGGTAATTGTAGGACTGCACGGCATTGTCTTTCTTGAACGTGCTGCCGTCCCCTTCCGGACCGCCCCAATATTTGTAGACGCGCCCGGCTCCGGGCTCGCCGAACTCGTCTTTCCCTTCGCGCCCTACGCGGAAAGGAACACCGGCGGCAGCGCCGAGGTCACCTTCGTAGGTGGCATCCAGGAATACAGAACCGGTGTATTCCTCCATTTCCCCAGTTTCGCGGTTCAGGATACGGATCTTTTCGATGCGGTTGTCGCGCATGACTATGTTTTCATCTTCGGCATCGAACTGACGCATGGTCAGGACCGTGATCTTATCCTTCTGCCCGTTGAGCATTTTCTGGAAGATGCGTGCTCCGACGGAGGGTTCGAAGTGGTAGCCGTCGCTGCATACTTTCACCTGCTCGGAGCCAGGACCGTAGGTGTCGATATAGTGTTGTTTCACTCCGTCCACAAACTCACGGAACAAGCCGGTCGTTGCGGCACGGGTGGCGATGTCGGTTGCTCCGAGTCCGTTGGCGGGAAGTCCGCCTACATAGCGGGTACGTTCGAGTATTACCGATTTTTTCCCCATCATGGCAGCCGAGATGGCTGCCATGATCCCTCCGGGGTTGCCGCCGACGATCACCAGGTCGTAGGACGACTGGCCGAAAGCGGTCGCACAGGCCAAAAGGAGGGAGAGTACATGTGTTTTCTTTCTCATAAAGTGCTATTTACTGTTTAATATTTCTTGGGCATAACGGGCATAGTGGCCTTGCAGACCGTCGGCATACCGTCGGAGCACCTCTTCTCCGATACCGTCCTGGTCGCCGCATAGGTAAAGGGCTCTTGCCAAATGCAACTCCTTCAATGCGAGGTTACGGGTAGACGTGTCGTTGAGGTCGGGGACCGCATTGCTACGTGCTTCGGCAAACGAAAGGATCGAATGGCCCCGTACACCCGGTGTCGTCAGCATGGCCAGTAGTACGGAGACAGCTTCGCGGCTGCCGATTGCTTCGGTGGCCATAGTGATGGCACGGAAGTGGGAAAGATAGTCTTCCGGCTCCAGCTTCTTTGCTTTTTCCAATATGGTGGGAAGGACGGATGTATCGCGGGCGTTTCCCAATGCGGTGATAAGGGCATCCAAGCGGCTGAGGCACATCCCGAATTGTCCCATGCCGGTGTAGTGCCAGCCCTCGTCCCAGTCTTTATATTGCCGGATGGCTTCAGCCAGTACCGGGGCATGTTTCCCTTGTCCTAAGATACACAGGATGCTGGCAAGGATCACTTTTTCTTCCGGCATAGTGGCTCCGGCGATTTGTTTGCTGGCGAGCTGTATGCAACGTTCGGGATCGGTCAGTAATATTTCGAGCCCTTTATAATTATCCGTCACGCTGGCGATAGCCTTCTTCATCTCGGAATTACTGAATCCCTTGAACTCTTTATCTGTCAGCACCCGTTCCGGTAGGTTGCCGATCTTGACCAGGTGACGTTGTACCTTCTTGATGTCTATCTTTCGGGGTGATTTGTTTTCCTTGACACATAAGGCGGAAAGATAACCGACTGCATATCCCTGGTTTTGCAGGCAGGGTTGCATACGGATCACCGGCATGGCATCCCGGTGCGCACTTGCTCCCAGGCCGGTGGTCAGGATACCTTCCAATCCTTTCGGTAACAGACAGCGCAAGGGGACATCCGCATCATAAATCTTGTGCCGTTTTTCCGGAGGGTTTAGGATGAAGAGCGGGTCTATGATCATACCGTGCGTGTCGAACGAACTTTTGTGATAAGAGATCGTGTCGGGGTAACGGCGGTGGTTGATCACGTCGTAGACCGAGATGATGTAGTCGCCTATGATCCGGCGGCGTTCGCGTGTCTGGGGAATTTTGACTAGATCGTATTGTCCTTGCAGCTTGGTCTTGGCTTGCACAAAGGCGCGTGAGACATCCAGAATATCCGTGTCGTCTACGAACAGCCAGTCGTTGTTGTTGTAATAGTCGCCCGGCGCCCATTTTCCAGTTCCCGCACCTTGTACGGCGATTGTTTTTTTACCTGTATAATCGAATGCCGCTCCGGCAGCAATGGCTATATCTGCGCTTCCAGTGCTGTCTATCAATATTTTGGATAGGATGACGCCTCGTCCGAAGGGAGTGGCGACTACGACTCCCTTTACTTGGCTTCCTTCTATCAAAGCACCGCATCCCATCACGCCGAACCAGAGTTTGCCTCCTGCCTGTAACAGCTCTTTACGATGCCATTCCATTTTCCAGTCGGCAGGGAAACGTCCTTCTCCTTTGGGTTGTCTTGGATGGTCTTTAGGTGCCATTGCCAGGACACTCTTGTCTATATGAGCGGTATATCCGCCTCGGAACCCATCCCAATAGACACCGATCATTCCTAGTGTACTCAATCCTCCAAGCCCGTGCAGGTATTCCAATACCAATGTATTGGCTCCCTGTTTGGCTGCAGATATTCCGGCGGACGCACCTGCTGTGCCGCCTCCCATCACAACTACATCGTAGCTGCCTAAAACCGGAAGCGCACCTGCTGGAGAGTCGACGAACCCCTTTTGCAGGGACGGACGGAGTGGAGAGAGCAGTTCGCCTGTTTGTCCGTAGTTTGAAGCGTTTACTTTAAGCTGGCGGACAGTGGCCTGAGCTGGTACGGGTATATCCTTTATCTGCCTGGCTACTGTTTCGCCCATCATTTCTCCTATGAACAGGGCCGGAACGGGGCGCATCACTTTGGCTGCCAACTCTCTTGGTATCTCAGCACAGGGACCGAGTACCCATAGGTTTGCAATATTCTTAGATTTGAATGCTTGCATCGGTAACTTGCGCCAGGACACCGGATTCCCGTTATATGCTTTCTCGCTGTTAATCGTTTGTTTCGGAATATACCAGAGCAGATCCGAGCTGTCGACCTGTTCTATATCCCATGTCCGGTTACGGATGATCTGTTCGACCTCGGCCAGTGATGCATACGAGTCGTCTTTGAGTGGTAAACGGAATGTATAGCGGGTGACCGGATATCTTTTCTCACCAACCTTGATGGGCTGGGATAATTCTTCGGCCTGGATAATTTCCGGTGCTTCTTTCGGGGTATTTCCTACTACGGTATAGCAGAATTCTTGCGAACCTGCGATAAAAGGTTTACGTTCTGCTCCTAATAGTCCGGCAACGGATGCATTGTGCGTCGCATCGATAATCGCTTTGCAACGGATAGCCTGTCTGCCCGAACGGTTTGCAATCACGACTCCCGCAGGTTTACCGGATGGGTCCGTCAGCACGTTCGTTACATAACTGCTGTAAAGGAACTGAATGTTGTTGTCGATCAATTCGTCTTCCAGCGTTTTCTTTATATGAAGCGGAGTAGGGAAATTTTTTCCCGGAAAGAGCTTGCGTGCAAGTGCTGTCTGCAGTTTTTCCCCTGCTTCTCGCTCGTAGAGATGTGAGCCGCATATGTCTTCACCCAGATAGGGCATATAGCCAACCAGGTAAACTCGACTGCCTGTTTTCGCTGCGGCAACAGCAGCGGCAATAGCACGTGAACTTCCACCCGCGACCACAAGATCTACTTCTGCAATCACCGGAATCTTACGTGCTCCTTCATGGCAGAACCCTTCATCTGGAACGGCTGATTGTATTGTTGATTTTGCTTCTGTCACGCTACCTAAAGAGGCTAATGCGCCTCCGGCTGCCGTTACTTTTAAAAAATCACGTCGTGTAATCATGGTATTCTCTTTTTATATTTGGTTTTTATGGGAACTATAAAGATAAGAATTTTATTTTTTAGGAACTAATATAATAGCATCGGCAAATAAGGCACCCTTCGAACGGCAGCCGTCAATCTTGATAGAAGATGTCCAGTTGCCTTTCTCAAACGCGTATGTGCCTAAACTTACCCATGAACCTTTGTGAGATCTGGGAGATATTTCTACTTGCTTGGTCCCCTCTTTACCCGTAATGTCAAAAGCCATAACTTCGGGCATCTCCTGGTCGGGAAGAGCTGTGCAGTAAAAGAAAACTTCGTATGTATCCGCCTTTTTGATAACAGGCATAAAGGTGAAAGAGCAATTGTTCTTTTGGTTCGCCGACTTTAAATAGCTGTTTTTATAATGCGCTCCAAAGCTTTTTTGCCAATGTCCGGATCTTTCTATTTTGTCGATATCGCTGTCATCGACTAATATTTCGGGAGTAGAACCGTCCAAATAAGGATTGTCTTTCAATATTTTCCTTAGCTTGGTTACATCTATTGTCTGGACGTCGGTATTATCGTTGATCGCTAATGCCGATGCTACGGCTGCCGATTGCCCCAATACCATAAAGACCGGTTCCATCCGGATTGATCCGAAAGCGATATGGGTGGAAGAAATACATACGGGGACCAGTAGATTAGTACATTCTTCGCGTTTAGGCGTAATGCTCTTGTACGAGATCGGATAGGGTGGGAAGCCATGATATTGGACATCCCCTTCATTTTTTACCATACCGTTTGTAACGATACGTTGGCAATTATGAGAGTCCATTCCGTAGGCGGCCATTCCGATTGCATCTCCCACTGTTTCTTCCCCTTGGCAATTTTTTTGTGTCATGATATATTCCCCGTTTAGACGTCGGGCTTCGCGCACATATAGTTGGGTCGGAAAGTTATCATTGTCAACAAATTCATCTTTCGCCCATCCGAATCTGGAAACCTGGTCGCGAAGTTTGGAAGGGACTCTTTCATCGTGTGTGAGGAAATAGAGCAGTCCTTTTGTATAGTCTACATGTTCTTGCCAGATCCGTTCGCGGGTTGCATAGTTGCCATCCGGATATTCGTAATTCATACCGATCATATCAGTTGATAGTGGTCCGCGATTATTCACGTCATACTTATTATCTGGCATCATACCCCAGTTAAATAAGAGATAATTATCTATGTGTAAATCCATTTTACGGATAGCACGTGCCAATAGTTCATATTTGGCCGGATCATAGTTTTCAGGTTTCTCGAATGGACGTTGATTTTCTTTATTGTCTGTGAGACATAGGCGGAAATTGTATGCTTGTACAAGTTTATCTCCGCTACCTCTTTCTTTCAGAGTATTCGGTTGGATTCCCCAGCATAAGCCACTGTTTGGATCTCCTTCTTTCAGATATGGGTCTACTTCGTCCGGGAATTGATGCCAGAAAGACATTTGGACTCCGTTAAGAGTCTCGTCGTGTTCTTCGTTTCCTTCACGTCCTACAAAATAAGAGACACCGGCTTTTGCCATTAAATCGCCTTCATACGAACAATCAATGAATTGTTTGGCTTTAACCCGTATCAAGGTCTTTTTATCCGGTTGTTGGGAGTCTTCCAAAGTGATACTTTGTATTCTCTTATTCTGAACTTTAGCATTTGTTATCCGGCGATAATACAGGACATCTAAATCTGCATCTTTCACAAAGCGGTTCATGGTTGCTGTTGCGACACTCGGCGGAAAGGTCCATTGCTCGAATTTATTATAATGCTCTCCAATGCGACGATAGAAAAGGCGTGCCAATCCGGTAACTGCATATTTGTTTCCGATATCTGTTGCACCTAATCCACCAGTAGTCATACCTCCTAAATATTTACCAGGCTCTACCAAAAGAACGGATTTACCCATCTTTTTTGCAGAGTAAGCAGCTACAACACCTGCGGATGTTCCTCCGTATATGCAAATATCGACTTCTTTGACAGCGGATGTATTTTCCTTTTTTTGAAAATGGCAGGAAAATAATGTTATACAAAGAATACAAGGAAATAATTTATACTTCATAATGGCGATATTTATTAATCGAAGTTTTAAAAATATTATTTCAATGGATAATCGAAGCCTCAATTATGGATTTTCAACATTGAAAATCCATAATTGAGGCTTCGATTGTTAGAGATTAATACCCGTCGTTTTGCGTTAGGTTACCGTTGACCAAAATATCGTTAGCTGGAATAGGCCACAAATAGTTTTTCTTTGGGTCAAAAGACATTTTGTAGAATGTAGTGATATATCCAGCGGTTTCCATAGGTGCAAGATTGGGCAGTCCGTTTTCATCGATTGTCGGTATGCCACCGATAGGATAGTTACCTTCGTCCCAGTTCTTTAACAAAGTTATGAAGTCTTGAGACAATTCGATGTTTGATTCACTGCCGGTCAAACCATTCCAATTGGCGGAGTTAGACCAGGCACGGTTCAAGTAATACATGGACTTGTTGTGTGATTTTTCAGCAATGCGCCAACGCAACAGGTCGCGATAACGAATCCCCTCGAATGCGAATTCCGAACGACGGTCCATGCGGATGATTTTGCGTAAAGCCTCTTGTGATTGTACTTCTACGCGGGGGTAAGCGATACCTGTTTCGCGATAGGCACGTTCACGGATCAGATTGATCGTTTTGTCCAAGTCGTCTTGTGTACATTGTCCCATTTCGTTCTTCGCTTCCACGTAAGTCATCAGTACCTCAGCATAACGTAGGTATGGATAACAGTTGTCTGCTTTTAGATTATAATTGTTGAAATCTTTCCAGTCATCCTTCACAAATTTACGGAGAATCAATCCGTTATAAGCAGAATGTTGATTCGATGCTTTGGAGTCAGTGTTGACTACCATTTTACCGGTAGACACTTCGTATACCGTATTTGCATAAGGACTGGGATTGAATTCATAGCCTAATGTGATATAATCTGGATATTTTTCAGGAAATGTCCCATCTTTTTTGGACTGTTCATATTCTGCATAGTCAGCAGAGTATTTAGTTTTGAAAGGTTGGATTGTCATTGCCAGACGCGGGTCTCGGTTGGCAAATGGATCTTTCGGGTTATAGAGCGGTGATTTGTCAATAGGCAAACCGTCCGTGCAGGTGTAGGAACAGAACAGCTCCAATGATGGACTTTGGTTGCAATGGCCACCGATTTTGCGTATGACAAAGTCACGTACATTTTCCATGAAACCATATCCTTTTTTTAATGTCAAGTCTCCTTTGAAATAAAACATAAATTCGGGAGAACTGGTAGCTTGGAACATTTCCCGATAATTGTCGTGTAATTTGTAGACTCCGAGATCCATACATTTTTGTGCAGCATCAACGGCGGTTTGCCAGTCTTCGTGGAAGAGGGCAAAACGGGCTTTGAAACCGAGGGCGGCTCCTTTGGTCGGCCGTTGTTGACCTTTGTAGGAATTGGGCAGATATTCGGCCGCTTTGTCTAAACATTCAAAAGCATATGCAAGCACTTCGTTTTTGGGTGAGCGGGTTGCCACGTATGCTTCATCCAAAGTCATACCTTTATTCAACACGCAATCTCCATAATAGGCAGTCAGTTCACAGTAGGCAAACCCTAACATGAAATAGGCTTCCCCCTTGTATTGGTTTACTTTGCTTTCACTGATTCCGGTCGCAGAACCATTGTCCAATGCTTGAATTACTTTTGTTGCACGGGCGATGGACTTGTATAAGGAACTCCAGCGTGTGGAGGAGGTCCCCCATTGAGAAGTGACTGTTCCGAGCGTAACTTCGTTGGAACCATTTCGGTTTAACAAATCATCATCCCAATAGATGGCGTCAATCGGGAAGAAGTCTGGTCTCCACAAATCATTAAGTGCCATTTCTATTTCGGTTTCATCGTGATACCAATTTTCACTCGATCCTTCAGAAAGTGGATTTAGGTCGAGGTTTGCACAGGCTGTCATGCTTAGTGAGACTATTCCGGTTAATAGATATTTGTTTATTTTGTTCATAACAGGATTTTTTTAATTAAAATGAAACATTCAAGCCAAAAATATAAGAAGACATGATCAAGTCTTTTGCGCGATCCCCCCATTCGGGATCGAATCCTTCGGGATATTTCGAGAAGGCAGGCAGGTCATTCGCACTGAAATAGACTCTCAACTTGTTAACAAAAAACTTCTTCGTGAATTCAGATGGGAGCGTATAACCTAATGTGATGTTTTTGATACGCATATAAGCTCCGTTGAAAATATAGAAGTCACTTTTTGCATAAATATTGGCACTATTGGTCGTCAATTTCGGATATTTTGCCTTGGCATTTTCTGCATCCGTTGCTGTCGGACTCCAATGGCTTTCGATCAGATTTACCGGACAAGCATATGCTTGATAATTGAATGGTGTACCGGGCCAGTTCCAGTAGGCTAATTGATGTCCAACACCTTGAAATGATAAATTGAAATCCAAGCCTTTCCATTCTGCCCATAGAGAGCCACCGTATTGCATTTCTGGTAGGGAATTGCCCAAGCGTACACGATCGGCGGAAGCAGTGATTTTGCCGTCTCCATCTATATCTTGGTAACGTATGTTACCTGCTTTATCGTTGTTAGTCAGAACTGGAATGGTATTTCCGTTTTCGTCCAACATGGCAGCATCATTCAAGATAATGCCCATACTTTTGTATCCGTACCATTCGTTAAAATAAGACCCTTCTTCAGTGATCTTGTTATCATCGATTTTCTGTCGGTTTGCCATGTATCCCATTTTAGAACGATAATCGGACAAATTGAAACTTACACCGTATCGGAAATCGTTGATTTGATCGCTCCAGGAAAGTTCAAGATCCCAACCTTTCGTATTCATATCGGCTGCGTTGTTTTGCGGTGCGTTATAACCAAAATAAGAAGGGAATCCAACTTCCATCAGCATATCAGTTGTCTTTTTGTAATAATAATCGGCTGATGCACGAAGTCTGTTATTTAGCAAAGTGATGTCAGCTCCGAAACCATAGGTGGTGGTCGTTTCCCATGTTAGGTTGTTGAAAGCATAGTCTGTCTGATAAGCCGTTTGTACGACATCTGCTACACCTGTAGTTGCATTTGGAATAAAACCTGTGCCAAAACTGAGTATTGCTTGATAAGGAAACTCCTTCCCTAGACGTTCGTTTCCCAATTGTCCAATTGAACCGCGTAACTTTAAATAATCTACAATGCTTTTGTTGAACCAAGGTTCTTCGGAAATAACCCAACCTGCACTAACGGAAGGAAATGTACCCCAACGGTGGCCATCAGCAAAACGTGAAGAACCATCTGAGCGAATATTAGCTTGCAGCATATAGCGATCTGCCCATGAATACATGATACGACCGAAGAATGAACGATAGGCATTATGTCCAGCTTTTCCGCTATTGTATTGGTAGTCTTCAGGCCCTAAATTCAAGTAAGGATAATTGACCAAATTAAAATTGGTTCGTGAAGCACCTTCTTCTTCCCATTTGTAAGAATAATCTTCATAACCAGCCATCAATCCGATAGAGTGGCGTTTCAGTTGCATTTTATAGTTGGCATAGAACTGCTTAGTCAAGCTATGGTTGTCGTTACGACTTTCACTGAGACTAGTTGAAGCATAGCCAACTCCGGGAATCGGGTCACCGGTGATCCGGTAGACTTCGTATCTTTTGCGATGGTCTTTCCCTTTGTAAAAAGAATATTTTGGTGCTACGATGGCAGTTAATGTTAATCCTTCTATGGGTGTGATATCTAATTGTAATTTACCACCCACACTGTAGTTCTGTTTTTTCATGGAACCGCCTAATTGGTGCTCGGCAATAGGGTTGTCACCATCTTTGCCATCGGCAAAACGTCCGTCAGACCAATAAGCATTGTAGATCGGTGCACGCTCCATTAAGGTAAAGATCGATCCGTGAGGTTCATTTGCGTTAGAATAGAGTAAATTCAAGTCAACATTGGCATGTATCCAATTATTGATTTGGTAGTCATTGTTCGTGCGGATATTGAAACGCTCGTAGTCTTTTGTTTGGATAAGTGCTTCCGAATTGTAATAGTTGAGACTGAAGTTTGTTTTCAGTTTTTCTGTACCTCCACTGAGCGAGAGAGAGTGTCTTTGGTGATGTGTGCTACTTTTCAATCCTAAATCCATAAAGTCGGTATCTGCATAGCGGTCTGGATCTTCGGCTCGCAGTTGCGCGTAATTGTTGATTACATCTTCCGAATAAAGCGAATGGAGAGATGATGCACCATCGTTGAACGCTAATTCGTTGAGACCACTCATCCATTGTACGGCATTAGCGAATTTAGGTTTTGCGGTCGGTGTGTTGATGCCGTATTCTCCATTATATGAAAGATGGAATTCCTTGTTTTTGGCACGTTTGGTTGTGACCAATATGACACCTGCCGCTGCGCGTGAACCGTAAATAGCAGCCGAAGCTGCGTCTTTCAAAACCTGAATGTCTTTTACGTCTTCAGGGGCAATATCTGTAAGAGTGCCAGGCACTCCATCCACGATCACTAATGGGTCATTAGTTGACATGGTCGTGACACCACGTACGCGGATAGTAGCTCCGGCTGACGGGTCGCCGCTGGAACGTGTGATCTGTACGCCGGCCATCTGTCCTTGTAATTGACTGGAAAGCTGCGGTGTACTCTTCATCCGAAGTTTGTCGCCTCCCAAAGAAGAGGTCGATCCTGTCAGGTCGATTTTGCGTGCCGTACCGTAGCCGATCACGACGACTTCATCCAATGTCTCCGAATCTTCTTCGAGGGTGATGTTGTAGGAGTTTTGTGAACCGACTTTTATTTCGGTCGGCTTGTATCCGATGTAGGAGATCGAAAGTATAGCACCAGGTGCTATACTGATGTTGAAGAGGCCTTCAACATCAGTAATGGACCCGTTAGTCGTTCCTTTCTCTACAACATTGGCTCCGATGATCGGGTCACCGTTATTGTCTAGGACTTTCCCCGTGATTTGCTTGGCCTGTTGTTGCCGTGCGTATGCTTTTCGCATAATGTTGATATTCCGATCGTTGATCGTATAAGTCAGTCCTGTTCCTGTCAATGCTTGTGTCAGGATTTCATCGATTTGATTACTGTTGGCCTTTATGTTGACTTTAATGTCTGCAACATCTTTATCTACATAGAAAAATAGGAATTCGCTTTGTTTTTCTATCTGTGAAAACAAGTCGGTGAGAAGCATCCGTTCAGTTTTGATGGATATCACTACCGATTGTGAATAGGTAGGTTCCGCTTGCATAGTGGAAGGTAAAACTGTTAATAGCGAAACCGCCGTAATTTTTGTAATTGCTACTAATTTTTTCAGGCTTTCAGGATGAAGATGCCTGTAATACGAAACATTTTTCATGCTTATGTATTGATTTAAGAGATTAATAATTTACTTGTTTCATGGTGTGACCCTGTTCGCTTAGTGTAGGTCTCAGTGCTACTTTTAACATTAGCGTTTTCTCATAGGCATTATTTTTTAGTGTGCATGTTGGATATGATAATTTCCTGTTTTATTCGTCCACCGTATAGGCAAACTGTGTGAGATTACTTTTAGGATCTGTTCTATGCTTTGTTTTTGATCGAATGTACCGGAGACGGTGATGGATGGATCTGCCAGTCTTTCATCATCAATCCGGATTTCTACTTGGTAGATGTCTTTCAAGTTCTCGATCAATTCGGTGAATGGAATCGATTTGTACTTCAACAGACCGTCTTTCCAAGCTGTGAAAGTGTCGGTGTCTATTTCTTTGACATCCACCTTGTTTGTCGACCGGTTGAAAGTCAGTTGTTGGTTTGGGGTCATCACGATATTTAGCTTTGCGCCTTCGAAACGGATGGAACCTTCCACAAGGGTTGCCGTGATATCGTCTGACTCTGCATCTGCCTTCACGTTGAAGTGCGTACCCAATACGGTGATAGAAGCACCGTTCATCTCTACTTGGAAGGGCTTGCTTGGATCTTTTGCCACTTCAAAATAGGCTTCACCTTCTAATTTGACGTTGCGGCTGTCTTTCCCGTATTTGTCGGAATAGCTTAAGCGGCTGTTTTTGTTCAATGTGATGATGGTTCCATCTTCCATCGTGAAGTTGGAGGTATGTTCGTCTGTCAGCAAGGTGTAGTGTTCGGATATACGGTCATTTGTATTATAAAGGAAAAGGGCTGTTGAGAAAATGAAAAGCAAACAGGCTGCGGCAATTAGTGGAATGGCGTTTCTCCATAATTGCCGCCGGGCAGTCTGCCTTCTTTGTACATTGATCTTTTGTTGCAGTTTGTCGGCCGAGAAAGCAGGGGCAACGGAATGTTTGAAAGCGACATCCGCATCCCAATAATTCTTGAGACGTCGGAATTCATCTCGGTTTTTTTCGTTTTCGTTCAGCCATTCGCTTAACGAAAGGATATCGTCCGAAGAACTTTCTCCACTCAGGACACGTGCGATTATATGGTTTATTCTGTTTTCCATTCTATGTGTTTCTATATGTATAGTCGCAGGGAAGCGAGAATTCCCTTAGTCGGAATGAGAAAAAGATAGAAAATTTTCATCTGTTCCCATTCGGAGAAAATAAATTTCCCACTGTGGGAAAATTTATTTTCAATAGGAGGAAACAAAATTTTCAATAGGTGGAAACAAATGTTTCCTGGGCATGAAACAGAAGTATCCTATGCATGAAATTTTTGCTTCATGCCAGAGTGTTGCTTTTCAGATGCAATCGTCGGCAAGTGTTTCCCGCAGTTTGCGGACGGCATTCGCCAAGTGTGCTTCCAATGTTTTGACGGAGATGTCGAGGATGGCAGCCACTTCTTTATATTTGAGCTTGTCCTCGCGGACGAGTTTGAAAGCCATCTTGCATTTGGCGGGTAGCGAGTCGATTGCCAAGTTCAGGCGGTGAATTCCTTCTTGGCTGATAAGCTCTTCTTCGGGAGTCGTTTCGGTCGATGTGAAAAGGTCGATGGAGATTTCGTCCAGCGATACCTGCTCCATGTGCTGTTTGCGATAATAGCTGATCGCCTTGTGGCGGGCTACCGTATATATGTAAGAATCGAAATTAGAGATGCCGGGTAGCTGTTTGCGGTTGTTCCAGATAGCTAAGAAGGTATCGGATACGATCTCTTCGGCTTCTGCCGGCGATGAGACATATATACCCGTAAATCGCATTAGTGGCCCGAAATAGGTCATGTAAAGCGATTTAAGAGCGGTTTGTGAATCCGATAAGGCCATTTCACAAGCCCACTGTATGATATCGTCTCGATTCTCTCCCAAGTGTGAGTAAGATTAACAATGTTCTTATAATAAAAGTCGCGAATATAGCGAAAATCCCCTAGTCCGGTAACATTATTTTTTTATTCAACTGTTTCTGTGGATGTATGGTTTGACTTGTAACATGTTTGTAATATCTATGTCATTTTTGCGTAATATTTGTTTCAGACCTTTGCAACCAAATACATAACAAGAAATTATGGAGACATTCTATCTCTTTCTGATCATTTTCCTCTTTGTGCTGGCGGTGTTTGACCTGTCAGTCGGAGTTAGTAACGATGCAGTCAATTTTATGAATTCGGCAATAGGATCGAAAGCTGCATCTTTTAAAGTAATAATGGTGATTGCCGCGATCGGCATCTTTGTCGGTGCTTCGCTATCCAACGGAATGATGGATATTGCCAGGCACGGAATTTACCAGCCGCAACATTTCTATTTTTCAGAAATTATGTGTATTTTGCTGGCTGTCATGCTCACCGATGTGGTGTTGCTGGACATTTTTAACTCTCTGGGGATGCCTACTTCGACTACCGTTTCGCTGGTATTCGAATTGTTGGGCGGTACGGTTGCAATTTCATTAATCAAGATTGCCAATTCTAATGGTGCACTTCAGTTGGGTGACCTGCTGAACACGGATAAGGCTTTTACGGTGATACTTGCCATTTTTCTTTCAGTGGCGATCGCTTTCTTTTTCGGGGCCATTGTTCAATACATTTCTCGCTTGATTTTTACCTTCAACTACAAGAAACACATGAACTATTTTATCGGCTTGTTCGGTGGTTTGGCTGCCACTTCCATCTTGTATTTCATGTTGATAAAAGGTTTGAAAGAAAGTTCCTTTATGGAAGGTGATCTTAAAACGATGATTTATAGCAATACGGACACGATCGTGTGGGGAGCACTTATCTTTTTCACTTTATTGATGCAGGTTCTTCACTGGTTGAAGGTGAACGTTTTTAAAGTGGTGATCTTGCTGGGAACGTTTGCCTTGGCTTTGGCGTTTGCCGGTAATGACTTGGTAAACTTTATCGGTGTTCCGTTGGCAGGCTATTCTTCTTATATGGATTTGATGGCGCAGGGAGGCACGACTACAACCGACACTTTCCTGATGGAGTCGTTGCTTGAACCGGCCAAAACCCCGTGGTACTTCCTTGTTGGTTCCGGCTTGGTCATGGTGATTGCCTTGGCTACTTCGAAAAAGGCGCAGGCGGTGATCAAAACGTCTGTAGACTTGGCCCGGCAGTCGGATGGAAATGAAAATTTCGGAACATCGCCCGTTGCACGTGTTCTGGTGCGTACGTGCAACAATGCCTCCAATACGATATTGAGCGTGGTGCCTTTGCGAGTGAAGGACTGGATTGACAGCCGTTTCAATAATAACGAGATAATACTTGAAGATAAGGCCAGTTTCGACTTGGTGCGTGCTTCGGTGAATGTCGTGCTTTCCGGTCTGTTGATTGCGTTGGGTACTTCGTTGAAGTTGCCGTTGTCTACGACTTATGTCGCTTTTATGGTGGCGATGGGTAGTTCTCTGGCCGACCGTGCTTGGGGGCGTGAAAGCGCAGTTTACCGTATCACCGGTGTGCTCTCCGTGATCGGTGGTTGGTTTATTACGGCAGGTGCAGCCTTTACGATCTGTTTCCTGGTTGCTCTGTTGATCCATGTCGGTGGTATTGCGGCAATGGCGGCGATGGTGGGGCTGGCGATCTATATGCTGATCCGTAACCAGATTCTGTATAAAAAGAAGATGAAGAAGGAAGCCATGCAGGAAGAAGTTGATTCCACGATTTCCAAACTACGTGAGACAAAGGACAAACGTGAAGCTCTTTCGCTGTTCCGTGAACATAGTCGCGACGAGCTTTGTGACGTGCTGAACTTCGCTTCCGACACTTTCAACCGCTCTGTTCATGGCTTTATGGATGAAAACCTGCGCGAACTTCGCAAGGTTATGAGCGCGATTGAGGAAAAGAAGAGTTACTTGAAACAGGTCAAACGTGTCGGCACGTTGGGCGTTACCCAGTTGGAGCATGATATTGCGATCGATAAAGGTTTGTACTATTATCAGGGGAATGATTTTGCCAGCGAGATCGTGTTCAGTATCCGTCGTCTGACGGAGCCAGGCAAAGAGCATGTCGACAATCATTTTAGCCCGCTTTGTGAAGTACAGAAGGAGGATTTCGGAAAGATGACCGATGAGATCGTTTCTTTCCTGAACCGCAGTTCGGTTATGATCGAAAGCAATGATTACCATCGTATGGATGACCTGATTGCCGAATCGGTCGATCTGACGGCTAAACTGACGCTTCTGAAGAAGGAGGAACTGAAACGTATCCAAGGACAGAGCGGTAGTACGAAGGTCAGCATGGTCTACCTAAATATGGTACAGGAAGCGCAGAATGTGGTATCTTTTACGGCTAATTTGCTGAAAGTGAGCCGTAAGTTCCAAAAAGAATAATCGGTGTGTTACTTTTCTCTTGAAAGAAAAGTAACCAAAAGTTCAAGGCTTAACCGTCTGGGCTACTCCGGGCAAAGACTACGCTGTCGCCTGCCCGGAGTAGCGAAGCAGGTTCGGCCTTGACTTTTTGGTTACTTTTGGGACAAGCCAAAAGTAATTATAACGATAGCATTTTCTTTTCTTTGACAAGATCACTTTCATCCATCTGAAGCGAAGGAACCGTGCACATCTTGATGTAGTCGCCGGTCTGACAGGTATAATCGTAATAAGCCTGTTGTTCGGAGGTGAAATCCTCCTTTTGGATCAAGCCGCTTTCCATGGATAAAAATTCTTCCGTATCCGTGCAGTCAGACTTCTTGATAAGTAGGATGCGGCGTGCAACCGGGTTCCGGTTGTAGTCAAGTCCGATATATAAACCGCGCAGTTGCCGGGGATTCCGGAAAAATGGGATTTGCAGATAGATTGTTACCAGCGTGAATTGAGGCGAGGGGTTTTCGCTGAACATGCAATAAAAGTTCTGTGGATCACCTGTGACTCCCATGCCCCATTGTGCTTCCCCGTAAGCATTTAACCGTCCGATGCGGATGTACTCCTTGTTTTCGGATAGACTGATGATAAAAGGTTCCATCTTCAGGCAGTCCGAGGAAGAAGAAAGGCTGTAACTCGTGTAAAGTCCGCATATGTTGTCCACCCGTGTGGTGGAAAGCAGTATTTCTTCTTGCAAATGGTCGAGGAAAGGATTGGCTTTCCGGTCGGGTTGTATGTTCGGTTCCATCCCTTCCAAGCGTTTCAACAATTCCGGCAGGACGGACAGCAGGCGTCGTTTGGATATGTTGTTGACCAATACGATCGCATGGTCCAATGCTTCCTCGTGCGAGCAGTTTTTCAGTTCCTCGAAATAAGTCGGGAGCACTGTTGTGTACAGAGAAGACAGGATGCTGGGAGCCATTCCGGCACAGTCGGCAATCTCCTTCATCTTGATCCCGTTATTGCGCAGATATTCTATCCGGCGGTAGAGTTCACGGAAGTCGTCCATGTTGTTCTTATTTACTGTTTTATATTGCAAAATAAATACAAGCGTGTTGCATTTCCGTTACATGAATGTTACATAAATATTGCTTTATAATCGGTTGATTTATAATATATATAAATAATGAACATTCATGTTTTCAGTAATATTCCTGTAACATGCCACGTCTACTTTTGCAGCCGTAAACAAAATGACAGCATGTTATGAACAACGAACAACAAACTAAAAATCCATCTCGGAAACGGTTATCCGATTTTCTTTTTATCCTCTGGGCCGGCGGTGCGGCTCTTTTATCTTATTCATTGGTATATGCACTGCGCAAGCCTTATACGGCGGCGGCTTTCGAGGATGTCGAGTTCTTCGATATGGATTATAAGGTGGTTGTTACGATCTCCCAGATAGTAGGATATGTGATTTCTAAGTTTATGGGGATCAAGCTGATCTCCGAACTGAGACGGGAAGAGCGTTTGAGGTTTATCCTGATGTCTGTTGTGATGGCAGAGCTTTCGTTGGTTTTCTTCGGTCTGCTTTCCGCTCCTTACAATATTGCAGCTATGTTCCTGAACGGCCTGTCGTTGGGTTGCATGTGGGGGGTGATCTTCAGTTTTATCGAAGGACGTCGGATGACGGATATCCTTGCCAGCCTGTTAGGTGTCAGTATGGTGATCAGTTCCGGGACGGCCAAGTCGGCAGGGTTGTATGTTATGAATAACCTGCATGTGAATGAGTTTTGGATGCCTGCATTGATTGGTGCTGTCGCATTACCTCTGTTAGCATTGCTCGGATATGCCCTGAACCGTCTACCTCAACCGACCGAAGAAGATATTGCGATGAAATCGGAGCGTGCGACATTGAATGGGAAACAGCGTTGGGAGTTGTTCAAGAATTTTATGCCTTTCCTCATGATGTTGTTCGTTGCCAATATAGCCATCGTGGTGTTACGCGATATAAAAGAAGACTTTTTAGTGAATATCATCGATGTTTCCGAATATTCGCCTTGGCTTTTTGCGAAGATCGACAGTGTGGTGACACTTATTATCCTTGTGGTTTTCGGATTGATGGTTTTTGTGAAGGATAATCTGAAAGCTCTTTCTATTCTTTTCGGGTTGATTATTATGGGGATGATCGTGATGTCTGTTGTCTCTTTCGGGCAGGAACGGTTCCAGCTTTCTCCTGTTGTCTGGCTGTTCGTCCAAAGTCTTTGCTTATACATCGCGTATCTTACTTTCCAGACGATTTTCTTCGACCGCTTCATTGCTTGCTTTAAGATTCACGGGAATGTAGGGTTCTTTATCGTAACGACGGATTTTTTGGGATATACCGGGACGGTGCTTGTGCTTGTGCTGAAGGAATTTTGCAACCCGCATATCGATTGGGCGGTATTTTATAACCAGTTTGCCGGGTATGTCGGTATCTTCTGCTGTATCACCTTCATTTGTTCTTTTGTATATTTGCATCAGCGTTTCCGTAAGGAAAACGGGTTGGCTGTCAAGAGCAACGAAGTACTCGAATTGGATACGGCTTCGCGGAATGCGATCACGATGGCTTGATAAAAGAATCAGTATAATAAAAGAAATAAATCAGTTATGAAAAAGATTTCATGTGTGATTATGGACTGGGCCGGAACGGCTGTCGATTTCGGCTGTTTTGCCCCTTTGAATGCTTTCCTGAAAGTTTTCTCTGAAGAAAAAGGAATTGATATAACCTACCGGCAGGCGCGTGAGCCGATGGGATTGTTGAAAATAGATCATATCAAGGCGATCCTGAATATGCCGGAAGTAAAAGCCAAATTTCAGGTTCGCTATAACCGTGACTGGAACATGGACGATGTAAACGAAATGTATCGGAGCTTCGAAAAGCATTTGTTCTCGTCTCTCCGCAACTTTACGGATCCGATCCCCGGTGTGCTGGATACGATGAAGCTGTTGCGTGAAGAAGGAATTAGAATCGGTTCTACAACAGGCTATACACAGGCGATGATGGAAGTGGTTCGTCCCGATGCGGCAGCTAAAGGCTATGTGGTGGATAACCTGGTTACTCCGGATGATGTTCCCGCCGGGCGTCCTGCCCCGTATATGATCTATAAGAATATGATCGACTTGGCTATTCCTTCCGTTGATAATGTGGTGAAGGTAGGAGACACGATCGCCGACATCAAGGAAGGAGTGAATGCCAAAGTATGGAGCGTCGGCATCGTGACCGGTAGCAACGAGATGGGATTGACAGAAGAGGAATACAACCACCGTTCGTCCGACGAATTGATCGAACTCAAGCGCGAAGTGCGTGAACGGATGCTGAATGCCGGTGCCCATTTTGTCTTGGACAACATTACGGAGCTCCCCTCCTGCATTGAGAAGATTAATGGTAAATATTGATTTATAATAAGGATATCATGAATACAAAAAGAAACTACCTGTTGCTTACCCCAGGTCCCCTGAGCACATCTGAAACAGTTCGCGAAGCGATGCTTCAGGACTGGTGTACTTGGGATAAAGATTATAACGAAGGAATTGTAACCCCCATCCGTAAGGGCTTGTTGGCTATCGCCGGACTGGATGAAGACGAATATACGGATGTCTTGTTGCAAGGCAGCGGAACATACTGTGTGGAGGCCACCATCGGTGCAGCCGTGAAGCCGACCGACAAACTTCTGATCCTGGCGAACGGTGCTTACGGCAAACGTATGGCACAGATTGCGGAATACTATCATATTGACCATGTACTGGTCTCTTTGCACGAGACGGAATTGGTGACTGGTGAAGTGGCTCGTAAAGCCCTCGAAGCCAATCCGGATATTACGCACCTGTCGATGGTACATAGTGAAACGACAACCGGTCTGCTGAACCCGATCGAAGAAGTGGCCGAAGTCTTGAAAGGTCGTAGCATCACCTTTATCGTTGATGCTATGAGTAGCTTTGGCGGTGTGCCAATTGATATGAAGAAGCTGGATATCGACTTTTTAGTCAGCAGTGCCAACAAATGTATCCAAGGTGTTCCCGGTTTCGGTTTTATCATTGCGAAGAAAGATAAGCTGATCGCAACGAAAGGAAATGCCCGTTCTCTCTCGCTCGACATCTATGCGCAGTGGGAAACGATGGAAAAAGGCGGTGGCAAATGGCGTTTCACATCGCCTACACATGTGGTGCATGCTTTTTATCAGGCCATGAAAGAACTGAATGAAGAAGGCGGTATCGCTGCCCGTTCGGAACGCTATAAGCAAAACCACCGTACGCTGGTCGACGGTATGCGTGCGTTAGGTTTCAAAACTCTGCTGCCGGATGCTTCACAAGGCCCGATCATCACCTCTTTCCTGTATCCTACTGCCGATTTCGATTTCCATTCTTTCTACGATCAGTTGAAGGCAAAAGGTTTCGTCATCTATCCTGGTAAAATCTCCGATGCTGATACATTCCGTATCGGAAACATCGGCGATATCTTCCCTGATGATATGGAAGCACTTTTGCAGGCAATACGATCAATAAGCTACTAAAAAAATTTAATAACCTTGTAAATAGTTCCCACATACGGGAACTATTTTGCTGTTAAGAAATAGCAAATCGATAGTTGTAATGTAAGAAGATTTTTGTTCCTTTGGGGGCGAAAATCAATAAGGTACTTAGTGAAATCTTTTATTTGTATTCTGCTGGTATTATTCCAGTTTACAATATTTACAGCGATAGGGGCGGTTGGTGAACCGCCCTTACATGAATTGCCCCTAAACCTTTCCCTGTCCGATGCAGGGGTACGGGATAGCACATCCCGGATGTCTGTCGTCGAATATAAATTCAAACCGAAAAGCCTGATCCTTCCCGCTTCCCTGATAACAGTCGGGGCGATAGGCACTGCTATAGACGGGATGAACGATTTCCATCTCTTTTCTCGTAAGGATTCCGTCAAGAAGATACGGATCGACGATTATATGGAATGGGGCATGTTGGGTTGGGTGTTTGTCTGCGACCTGATGGGGAAGGAGAAGCATAATTGGGTGGATCAGCTTTGCCTAGTAGTCATAGCCGAAGGCTTCAATGCTGCCATGACACGAACGGTCAAGTATACTGTGGGTGAAATACGTCCTGACGGTGGTCCTCATTCGTTTCCTTCCGGGCATACTGCCAATGCTTTCTTGGGGGCGCATATCGCTTGGAAAGAATTTAAGGACAGCAGTCCGGTGTTGGCCTATTCCGGCTATGCGTTGGCGACCTTTGTCGCCTGTTCGCGTTTATATAACAACCGTCATTGGGTGGCCGATGTAGTGGCGGGAGCCGGCTTTGGTATCCTTTCTGTCGAGCTGGCTTACTTGACCTATTTCCCTATCCGTAATGCGATCGCCCGTAAAATCAATATGAAGGGAAATGATCGCTTGGTCGTTGCCCCGACGTTTAGTCCTGATGGGGGCGGCCTTTATCTGTCATGGAAATTTTGAAGATTTATGATTTATGAATTATGATCGACATATAAATCATAAATCACAAATTTTCCCCAACTCCTCGATAAATGTCCGGTCGTTGCTGAGGCGGGGTATTTTGTGTTGACCGCCTAATTTTCCTTTCCTACGAAGCCATTCGTAGAAGGTCCCTTCGCGGGCAACTCGGATTTCCAGCGGTTGGAGGGAAATTTCTTTATAACGTTTTGCCTCGTAGTCGGAATTAAGCTGTTGCAAGGTCTTGTCTAGCAAGGAGGCGAAATCATCGAGTGAAGGCGGCATTTTCTCGAATTCGATCATCCATTGATGGCGGCCCTTTGCCTTGTCCAGCATGAAAAGGGGAGCGGCGGTATACTCTTTCACTTTGGCTCCTGTCTGGCGGCAAACCCTGCTGATCGCTTTGTCGGCATTGTCTACCATCAGTTCTTCTCCGAAGGCATTGATAAAGTTCTTGGTGCGTCCCGATATTACGAACTTGTGCGGATAAAGGGAGGTGAAACGGACTGTGTCGCCGATCTGGTAACGCCATAATCCGCCGGAGGTCGTGATCACCATCGCGTAGTTTTTCCCTACCTCTACAGCTTCTAACGGAAGGACGGTCGGATGTTCTTCCCCCACTTCGTTAATCGGGATAAATTCATAAAAGACACTATAGTCGATCATCAGCAAAAGGCTGTGTTCCTCCGGATTGTCTTGGAGGCCGAAAAAACCTTCCGATGCATTGTAGGTTTCCATGTAATGCATCCGGTCCGAAGGAATCAATGCTTTGTATTGGTCCCGGTACGGCTCGAAACTGATCCCGCCGTGGAAGAATACCTCCATGTTGGGCCAGACATCCGTCAGGTATTCGCTTCCTGTCTTTTGTAATACGGCCTTGATTAGTACCAGCATCCATGAGGGAACACCGGATAGGCTGTTCACGTCGGTTTTCCAAGTGCTTTCGACAATTGCCTTGATCTTGCTTTCCCATTCATCCATAAGGATGATCTTTTTGTTGGGGACGCGAATCAGGTTGACAAGAGGATTCAGGTTCTGCAACAGGACGGCAGAAAGGTCCCCGCAATGTGCATTCCGGTTCAAAGGGGAAGGACTGTGGCTTCCGCCCAGTATCAACCCTTTGCTGGCGAAAAAATGGCTGTCGGGATTATTCTGTAGATAGATGGAAACGGTGTCGAAACCACCTTTGTAATGACACCCTTTCAGAATTTCGGGTGTGACGGGAAGGAACTTGCTTTTGTCGTTTGTGGTGCCGCTGCTTTTTGCGTACCATCGCACGACCGAAGGCCAAAGGATATTTCTTTCTCCGTTTATCATACGGGTGACGTATGGTTTTATGTCATCATAGGTCTGTAAAGGAATCCGCTCACAAAAGTCTGCATATTCCTGAATACTTTTGTAGTCGTGTTTTAAACCCCATTCGGTATTTCGGGCGGTAGATAAAAGGGACTTCAGCTGTTTGTGCTGGATGGCATCTGCATCCTGGGCAAACCTTGCGATCTCTTTTTGCCTGGGGCGGAAGAGTAGTGATATTGTATTTGTCAGAATATCCATGCTCCTGTTGTTTGAATTGCATGCAAAGATACGATAAATTTAGTATCTTTGTACAACAAGTACTTAATCCCAAAAAACGATGAAAATAGGTATTCTTTCCTCTGGTGGCGACTGTCCCGGAATAAACGCCACGATACGTGGTGTCGGTAAAACGGCCATTATGCACTATGGTATGGAAGTCATCGGCATACACAGCGGCTTTGTCGGCCTGCTGAATAAAGATGTCCAGACTTTTGACGAACGTAGCCTTTCAGGTATCCTGAACTTGGGCGGTACGATCCTGGGGACTTCCCGCGAGAAACCTTTCCGTAAACTCCTGGCTTCAGGCGAAAGCGAGAAACCGCAGCTCATTAGGCAGAATTATGAAGAACTCGGCTTGGATTGCCTCGTCTGTATCGGCGGCAACGGGACACAGAAAACCGCAGGTATGCTCTCGGCGATGGGTTTGAACGTGATCGGTGTGCCGAAGACTATCGATAACGACATCTGGGGGACAGATATAACGTTCGGTTTCGATACGGCTGTCAATATCGCGACTGAAGCGATCGATCGCCTGCATTCGACCGCCAGTTCGCACAAACGGGTAATGGTGGTGGAGGTGATGGGACACCACGCCGGCTGGATTGCGCTATATGCCGGGATGGCCGGAGGTGCTGATGTGATCCTGCTACCTGAACTGGGCTTTGACATGGACCAGATAAACGAAGTGATCTTGGACCGTGCCCGCCGTGGTAAGCCTTATTCCATCGTGGTTGTGGCCGAAGGGATCGAAACACCTGACAAAGAGCGTCCTTCCGTCTATGTGACGCGTGTCATAGAGGAGGCGACAGGTATCGAAAGCCGCGATACCGTCTTGGGGTATATTCAGCGTGGAGGCAATCCTTCTCCCTTCGACCGTAACTTGGCTACCCGTTTGGGCGGACATGCTACGGAACTGATCGCAAACAGGCAATTCGGACGTATGGTTTGCATGAAAGGCAGTGAAGTCGAATCAATCCCTCTGTCTGAAGTGGCCGGTAAGTTAAAACTGGTAACTCCCGAACATGATCTGATCATTCAGGGGAAACGGATGGGAATATCGTTCGGAAATTAATTTTCAGCGGGAACAGCTTCTATGCTTGTTTCCGCTTTTCTTTTCTCTGTATCTGCTATTTCCTGTCCGCTATTTTCTACGGCTTCTTCAGGTAGATTTTCGAATTCGTTTTCGGCTGTGTTCTCACCGGTTTTCTTCTTCTTGAGTTCCGAGATGAATTGTTGGAATGTCTTGTCAGTCCGTAATTTCTTGATCGCCATCTTGGCTGCGCTCTGCTGGGATTCCTTTTTCGAATAGCCGATGCCTACGCCTATCTGTGTGTCAGAAAGCGTCACACCTGTCTGGAACACCGGATTTCCATCGTTGTCGGTAAACGATTCAATTAGGTCGAACGATATTTCAAGCTTGTTCTTTTGGCTCCATTCGATCAGACTCGATTTGAAATTGACTTCCTTACGGGCGATGGTTTCCAGATTGACATGTTTTTTGATGAGTACGTTCTGGATGAAATTATAGCAGACTTCGTAGCCTTGGTCCAGATAGATTGCACCGATCAGTGCTTCAAGGGCATTTCCATACATGTGGTTGTTGTGGGAACTAAGTTTGGCGGAGTACACGACCATCTTGTCGAGTCCCAGTTCGACAGCAACACGGTTCATCGTCTCGCGCTGTACGATTTTGGAACGGGTGTTGGTCAGGAATCCTTCCCGCTTGTTCTGAAAGTGTTTGTAAACGATATCGGCTACGACCGCATCCAATACGGCATCACCCAAAAACTCCAACCGTTCATTGTTCAGCCATCTGCCGTCACCGCTTTCTACGGAAGAAGATTTATGGAGGAAGGCTTGTTCATAAAGGTGGATGTTATCGGGATAAAAACCGAGTATCTTGTATAAAGAAGAATAAGGCTCCTTGTTCATGTTCTTGAGGAGCCTTATTCTTTTGTATAGCTTTGTAAACACGTTACTTCACAAATTTTTTAACAATAGCACAAGCGTTGTGACCTCCAAACCCGAAAGTATTGGAGAGTGCTGCCCGCACTTCTCTTTTTTGAGCTTTATTGAATGTGAAATTCAGTTTATAATCTATTTCAGGATCATCATCACCATCCGCATGGTTGATTGTCGGAGGAATGATTCCGTCGTTTATCGCCTTAATGCAGAGCATTGCCTCGATTGCTCCGGCCGCTCCCAAGAGGTGTCCGGTCATTGATTTCGTCGAACTGATATTCAGGTTGTAAGCGTGATCTCCGAAAACTTCCTTGATCGCTTTTACTTCTGAGATATCTCCTACCGGCGTAGAGGTTCCGTGAACATTGATGTAATCGATGTCTTCCGGAGTCATTTCTGCGTCTTCCAGTGCGTTACGCATAACCAACTTGGCTCCTAATCCGTCCGGATGAGAAGCTGTCAGGTGGTAAGCATCGGCAGACATGCCGGTTCCGGCAATCTCGCAATATATTTTAGCACCGCGAGCCAACGCGTGTTCCATCTCTTCCAGGACCAGACAGGCAGCACCTTCTCCCATAACAAACCCGTCACGGCTTGCGCTGAACGGACGGGAAGCGGTTTCGGGCGAATCGTTGCGGGTAGACAGCGCGTTCATCGAGTTGAACCCACCGACACCAGATTCCGAAACGGCAGCTTCGGCACCACCGGTTATAATCACGTTAGCTTTTCCTAAACGGATATAGTTAAACGCGTCACTGATCGCGTTGGTTGAAGATGCACAAGCTGATACTGTCGCAAAGTTGGGACCATGAAATCCGTAAAGCATGGAGATATGTCCGGCTGCAATATCGGAAATCATCTTCGGTATGAAGAACGGATTGAACTTAGGACCGATCGTGTCTTTGATCTTTGCATATCCTAATACTTCTTCGTCGAATGTCTTGATACCACCGATACCAGAGGCAAAGATAACGCCGATACGGTTCTTGTCTTCCTTGTCCAAGTCCATAGCAGCGTCGTCAATCGCTTGTTTTGCGGCATTTATTGCGAATAAACTATAACGGTCACATTTGCGGGCTTCCTTACGATCCATTACTGTCAACGGATCGAAGCCTTTTACTTCGCATGCAAATTGTGTCTTGAATTTGGATGCATCAAACTGAGTAATAGGCCCGGCTCCACTCTTCCCATTGATAATACCTTCCCATGTTTCCGGGAGAGTATTACCAAGAGGAGTAATAGCTCCAAGACCTGTTACCACAACTCTTTTTAATTCCATACCTTTAATTAAAAGGATTGATTACTTCGCGTTAGCTTCGATGTAAGCAATGGCGTCGCCTACAGTTGTAATCTTTTCTGCTTGATCATCAGGAATAGAAATACCGAATTCCTTTTCGAATTCCATAATCAGTTCTACAGTGTCAAGAGAGTCTGCTCCTAAATCGTTAGTAAAGCTTGCTTCGTTTGTAACTTCTGTTTCTTCAACACTTAATTTGTCAACGATGATAGCTTTTACTCTTTCAGCAACTTCAGACATAACTTTTTCAATTTAGATTAATAAATACGAATATACTTTTTAAATTTGCAGTGCAAAGAAAAGAATTTTTTATGTTACAAAACAAATTTAATGAGCTAAAAATGCGGAAAACTGCACATTTTTTCTTTTCTTGTGCACAAAAAAAGGAGAAAACATGAAAAACGTAGCAATTTTTGCTTCCGGGTCGGGTACGAACGCGGAGAATATCGTCCGATATTTCTCTAAAAGTGAAACTATTAAGGTGGCAGTTGTTTTGTCTAACAACCGGAACGTTGGTGTGCATGCCCGGGTGAATAAGTTGGGTGTTCCTTCTTTTGTCTTTTCGAGGGAGGAATTTGCAGATGGGGCGTCTGTCTTGGCAAAGCTTGCGGAATATGATACGGATCTGATTGTCCTTGCCGGCTTCATGAATAAGGTCTCCGATCCCTTGTTGAATGCCTATCCGGGTAAGATTATCAATATTCATCCTGCACTTCTGCCTAAATACGGAGGCAAAGGCATGTACGGAATACACGTGCACAAGGCGGTCGTTGCCGCCGGCGAACGGGAGACCGGTATTACGATCCATTACATAGACGAACATTACGACGAAGGAACGGTTATCTTTCAGGCAAAATGCCCCGTCCTGCCATCCGATACGCCGGAAGAGGTTGCCGCGAAGGTGCACGCACTCGAATACGCCCATTATCCTAAGGTCATAGAAGATTTGCTTGCGGCCCGTATCTGACGGATAGTATCAGAAGTTCGCGCTCAGCTGCATGACGTAGGTACGGGGTGCGGAAACGAGCATCGGACGTGTACTGTATTCTTTGTTGAACAAGTTATTCACCATGAACTGGAAAGACAGTCCTTTCATGATCTTCACGCCTGCACGCAGGTCGACCACACAGTAGGGCGTGTTGTTTTTCGCCCAATAGGAATGAAGTGTTTGCCCGTTCACATTGCCGAAGAGGATGTCGCGCACGTAGTCCATGATCTCTGGTTGTTCTTTTGTTCGCTCGTCCACCATCAGGTAGTCTACGGCCAACGTCTTACTTTTCCACACGATATTGGTTCCTAGTGTCAGCCGTTTCCATTGGAAGTCAAGGATGGCTTTCACTGTGTGTTTTTGGCGGTACTTCAGGTATTTGGATGTATTGGACTTCTCTTTCATCTGCATCGGATCATCGTAGGTCGCCTCTTCTTCGTTCTTTTTCTTATAATCGGCGTCTTCAGGTTCGATGAATACATATCCTAAGTTGTAGCTTAGCGTGGTATTGGGATTGAACGTGTAGACACCGTTCGTACTGACTTCCGCCCCGTAGATACGTGCTTTCGACACGTTATAGAACTGGGCGCCGAATCCCGGCATCTGGCCTTGGGTGATCATGCTCAAGAGGTCGCGTACACCGTTGATATACTGAAAAGTCGTATTGTTGAAGATTCCGAAACGGAATTCGATCATGTCGGTATATTGGGTATAAAATCCCGCCAAGTCGAAGAATCCCGTCAGGTTTCCGAACTTATATCCCTGTTTGAAGCCCAGTTCGGCATTTACACCTTTTTCGGCATTCACCTCTTTGTTCGGGTACACGCCGACACCGCCGATGTCCTTACGGGCATATTTCTCGGTCAGAGAGGGATAGCGGTAGCCTTGCCCGAAGCTGGCGCGGATAAAGCTGTAGTCGGCAAGTTGGTAGTTCAGTCCGGCGCGGAAGATCGGTTTGACCGGAATCTTGGTTCTGAACAGTTTGGTATCCGCTTCCCGCAGGTAACCGTCCACCCGGTAGTATTCGGCACGCATGCCGGCCGATATGCTCAGGCGGTCGAAGAAACGCTGGTCGTACTGGACGAACAGGGCGGCATTGTCGCTGTCGTGCGTCCCGGTGGTTTTCGAAACGCTTTTCATATGTTCGTAGGTTGTCCCGGCGGTGATCTGACTTCCGCTGTCCCATTTCTTATTGAACTGGTAGTCTACATAGTAGGTGTAGTTCTTGTCCGTCCCTTTGGGAACATTCTCCTTGTTGTTGTTCATCACCCAGGAGATCAGGTCGCAGTAATCGGCTGTCGTGGCAGTCGGGAATACCCCGTTCAGGATGTTGACGGCCCCGTCCACGATCCCGTTCAGGTCGCCTTGCAGTATCGGCTGGATCAGTGGGAAGAACGGGCTGTAGTCTCCGTTCTTGATGTTGTCGATATAGGCGTTGACTGTGGCTGCATCGCTTCCCATATTGCCTAAGATGTCGTCGAGCGACTTATGGCTGGAGCTTCCGTCGATGATGTTGTCTCCCCGGTAATAGAAACGGGTCTTGATCTTATGCGAGGTATTGTTGGCCGGATTGGTAAAATTGAAGAACGGGTCGATATAGAAGGTGTTCCCCTTGCGACCCATGTTGGCGATGGATGACGGCTGGTAGACTTCTATCGGAGAACGCCAGATGAAGAAGTCGGCATATTTGTCGGCCAGATAATTGAAATTGAACCCGTAGTTCAGCAGTTTGCCCTCTTTCATCGGATGGTGGTATGTCATATTGCCTCCGAGTCGCAGACGCCGGTTGTATCCTTGATCGCGGTATCCGTCATCGGAAAACAGGTTGAGTCCGCCCGATACATCGAAGTTTCCGATCCGTCGTGCGTGCGAGACGTCCGCCCCTTCATATTCGTCATGAGCCGGATGGTCGTATACCCCGACATAGGCGCGGGCACTTGTGGTCGGCGTGAGTCCCGGCCGTTTCGTGCGGATGTTGATCACCCCGTTCAAGGCCGATGAGCCGTAGAGCACGGAGGAAGCGCCCTTTATCACCTCTACCTGTTCGATATTTTCGAGCGGGACGATGTTCCAGTTGATCACTCCGTTGCCCGAACTTAGAGCACTCATACCGTCTACCAACACAAGGCTGCGCGAACCGACCCCGTATGTCCATCCGTTCCCGCCCCGTATGGAGGGTTGCTTGTCGTTGATATCCACACCCGGCATTGTGTTCAGTGTCGAACTCAGGTCGGTAGGGGCCTGCTTGGCGATATCGCCTGCTTTCAGCAGGTCCATCGAAACGGTGACATCGCTTAGTTTCTGTTCGAAGCGTCCGGCACTGACCACTACGTCTCCCAACAGGTTCGTTTTGATGTTCATATAGACATCTTTTGTTTTGGTATCCCCCTTGCGGAGTATCAGCGGGAGTTGTTCGTTCTCGTACCCGATGTAACTGAACAGGAGGTCGATCCCACCGTCCGGCAACGCGATTTCATAGGCTCCGTCGGCATCCGATATGGTTCCGTTCGTATCCCCGTTTATTTTCTTGTAGGTGATATTGACGCCCGGCAGCGGTTCATGAGTTTCTGCGTCATAGACATGTCCCTTCACTGTCTGCCCGAATGCGGCTCCGGTGAAAAGCAACAGAATAAAAATCAGGATATATAGCTTTCTCATGCGAATTGCTTTTAATTGATGGTTTTGTCTTTGTATAAATAGATACCGATCTCAATGGGAATTGCGTTCAACTCTTGGCTCAACTGATCCAAAATTGCACCGAATGTCTTTCCTTTCAGGAGTATGGCAGCGATACTTGCGAGCTGGGGTGGGATCAGGTCGCCGATCAGGTCCATGACAGGTGCGTTAAGCGTCTCTTCCGGGATAAAGACCTTCACGAGGTCCAACAGGGCGAACAATTCCTGTATTTCCGATTTGTCGAGGAGCAGGATGAGATCGCCTTTTGCCGGGTCTTCGCTTTCGCGGATTGTCATTTTTATGCCGGTTGTAGACCAGGCATTGATTTTCCGGTAGGCTGCCAACAGCTCATTCCCTATAGTGCTATCCCCGGAGTCGCTTTTCGTCTGTTTGTTTATCATCACCTGGCGGATGATCATGTCGATCTGCGGGATTACATATATGGATGTATTGTCTTCCACATAATAAGTCACCAAGTTGGATGGCGAAGTGTTCCAGTCGTTTGCCGGATGTTTGACATAACTGCCTATCAGACTTCCTATCCGGACCGAGTCGGGCAGGGGAGCATAGCGGGCGGTGATGTTTCCGTCCGTTTGGAAGGTCAGATCGTCCAGCACGGAACTGATCAGGTTACTGACCAGTTTGCCGCCCACCAGGTTATACAGCATTCCGATCATCGTCTGCATGTTGCCGTTGTTTACATTGTAATAAGAGGCGTTTTCGTGGGCGACATACCAGGTCCCGTTCATTGCCAGCCGGTTCTTCGGAATCGTGATGTCCGACAGTTCCAGTATCAATTTCCCGGCCTGTATGCTGCCCTGGTAATGAAATGCCGTACCGGTAGAGGTTGTCTCGTCGCCGCTGAAAGAATAGCTGCCGGAACCTGCTGTCAGAGAGACGCCGGAGATAGCCGTTTCTTTATCGTGCGGTAGTACATATTTAAGAATGATATGTGCGGTTTTCCCGTCATCCGTCTTAAATTCCACCTCTTTTCCGATAAATGTATTCCCGTTGTAACTCAAAATAAGGGAATCCTCGTTTGCAGGGGCACTTAGTTTGTTAGAATAGGTTCCGTTCAGCTCCGCCGGTGCAAGGCCGTCATAATCATCCTCATCATTGCAGGATATCAAGAGGATAGCCAGCATCATGGCGTAGAAGAAACTGCATATTGATTTTTTGTCCATATATTTCGCTTTTAGTCATATTGTAGGATGATACAAAGAACAGGCTTAAGTTTGAAACAAACAATCTCCATGTTTGGGAATAAATATTCTATTTTTAAGATTGTTAGGTGAGCTAAGCATATTTTGCTACTTTTGAAACAACAAAACGATGTTTTTATGAAGATTGACGTTGACTTGCCTAAATTCGATATTCCGAAAGATTTTATCGTAGGCGATGGTATTACGGGTGACATCCTGAACATGTACGGGCTTTTTCCCTGCAAGATAAAAGCGGGCGTGTTTGCTTTTTGCACGCGAGGGACGATCCGTGTGACGATAAACCTGGATGAACATACGGCGCGGGCGAACGATTTCATCACTTTGCTGCCCAATACCTTTATCCAGATTCATGAAGTGTCGGAAGATGCGGAAGTCTGTTTCGTCGCTTTTTCTTCCCGTTTTCTGGAAAGCATCAATTTTATCCGGACGATCTCCAACTTGATTGTTACGATCATCGAGAATCCGGTAGTCCCTTTGTCCGGTAATGCCGCCGCTATCTATAAAGATTTTTTCTCCTTGCTGGTACGGGCTGACAACGCTCCGGACTCTATCCTCTTTACCGACAGTTTGAAACCGGTCCTTGACCTGCTGATCCAAGGGGTGGTCAATATGTACAGGAGGTTCAATACCTGGAAAGAACCGGTCCTGAGCCGTGATAAGGAGATCGCTCGCGAGTTTGTGCAGCTTGTCTGGCAATATTATACGAAAGAGCGGAGTGCCTCTTTCTATGCAGGAAAGTTGCGGATCACCTTGCCTCATTTCTGCTACGTGATCAAAAAGACGACCGGGATGACAGCCCTCGATATTATTGCCAACGTCGTGATAATGGATGCCAAAGCCCAACTGAAATCAACGAATCTCCCAATAAAGGAAATCTCTATCGGACTGGGCTACAGCAACGTCGCTTTCTTCGACAAGTATTTCCGTCGCTACGTGGGGATGTCACCGCTGGAGTATCGCAACAGCTAAGCCAACCTTATCTCAATTTGTTCCGGTTGAAATGAGGACCTGCTTTCAATAAAAAGAACAGTGTCGAAAAAATTGTCAGGCACGCCCCGAACAGGTAAGCGTAGTTGAATCCCCCGAAAGCCTGTGCGATACTTCCGCCTATCATCAGCCCGATCCCGATCCCCACATCCCAACTGGTGAGATAGGTGGAAGTCGCTGTCCCCCTCTGGCTGTTGGGAGCGAGGTTCACGAACAGAGTGTTGAAAGCCGGGAACATCGTACCGAATGCGACTCCTTGTGAAAGGGCGATCCCGATATACAGATAAGAAGTGAAAGCCGGATTCCACCGCATCAGCCTTTCCAGAGCTGCCAGCCCGAAGAAGCTGGCGGCGGCAAGATACATCCCCAACGAGATGACCAGCGTGATCCTCCCTTTGTCGACCTGCCGCCCGGAGAACATACGCGAGACAGCCAGACCGATCGCCATAAAGGTGAAATATAATCCTGAATTGACGGAAATCCCGATCTCATCGGCATACATGGCCACGTATGTGGTTGTCATGCCGTAGGGTATGGAGAGCAACAGTAAGGAGATGCCAGCCCAAGTGCCTTTCACCAAAAAGAAACGGTCCAGCGAGATCGGTTCTTTCTTTATCGGCTGTTTCTGCGGTGTCTTTACCAAATAGGCCATGATGAATCCGAGAAGGCAGGAGAGGAGCGAGCAGGCGAAAATCGTTTCGTAGGAGAAGCATGTGTGCATGAACAGCCCTGTCATCGGCCCGAAACTCATGGCCGTATTGTTGGCCAGCCCGTAATAGCCGATCCCCTCGCCACGGCGGGAGGAAGGCAGGATGTCGATCACGATCGTATTGCCCGACACCGTCACCATGCCGAAGGCGAAGCCGTGCAGGATGCGGAGCACGATAAAGATGCTCAGCAGGCTGGCGATCATATATCCGGCGAAGATGACCATGAAGACGGAGTAAGCTAAGAGATACAACGGCCGTCTGGCGAATGTGTCCAGCAGGTATCCGGAGAACGGACGGATGCAGAGGGCGGCAATGGTATAGCACGAAAGGATAAAACCGATCATCGATTTATCCGCATCGAACTGGTCCTGCAAATAGAACGGCAGGATCGGCAATATCAGATAAAATGCGAAGAACAGCAAAAAGTTGGCTGCTAAGATATAGCAGAAGCTGGGTGATATGAGTTTGTCTTTTGCCATTGTTCCGTTTTGTTTATGTTATTGTTGGATTCCGAACCCCAATTTTCGGAGCAGTCCGGCTTCTTCCGAGGTTGCATGGACGATTGTGTATGCACCGTATTCTCTTGGGTGATGGTAGTTTGCCCGGAACCATTCGAATTTGTCGGGGGTTTCCCGTAGTGCCCGGTCTGCGGCAAGCGGGTTGAAGCTGGTTAGGATTGCCTGTTCGATCCGGTTTCTGTCGAACAGGTCCAAGTCGATAATCGGAGTTTCGGGAGCTGGTGGCACCACTTCTCCGATCTTCTCGATCTTCACCTGGAAGTATTTTTCGATATTTTCCAGGCACATACGCGTACCGTTGGCTTTCCCGTCTGCCGAGAAGCCGGCAATATGCGGGGTGGCTATCGCAGCCAGTCTCAGTAATTCCTGGTGTATATCGGGTTCGTTTTCCCAGCAGTCCAGGATCAGTTCGCTGATCTTGCCTTCTTTCCGGGCATGCAATAGGGCCTCCGTATCATGGACGGTTCCTCTGGATGCGTTGACGAACCAGGGTTTCCGTTGGAGTTTGCGGAAGAAGTCTTCTCCTGCAAGGTGGCGGGTGGCAAAACGGCCTTCTTTTGTCAGCGGCGTGTGTAAGGTGACGATGTCGGCTTGTTCGGCGATCGTCTCCAGCGAAACGAAGCCGTCTTCTCCTTCTGCTTCCGCACGCGGCGGGTCGTTGCGGAGCACGTTCATCCCGTAGGCCGAGCACAACTTTTCCACTTCTTTGCCGACATGACCGACTCCGACGATCCCGATTGTCTTTCCCTGTAAAGGTTCACCCTTACGGAGGGCAATCGTGAGCAATCCGGCAAGTACATATTGGGCGACCGAAACGGCATTGCATCCCGGCGAGTTTTCCCAGGCGATACCTGCCTCGTCGCAATACTGGGTGTCGATATGGTCGAAACCTATCGTGGCGCTGGTAATCAACTTCACCCGGCTTCCTTCGAGCAGTTCGCGGGTGCATTTGTCTATGCTCCGCACGATCAATATGTCTGCATCCTTTACGTTTTCCGGTGTAAACTCTTTAGAAGTGAGATATTTTACCTCTGCGATCGGTTCTGCAATTCCTTTCAGGTAAGGAACGGTGTTGTCGGCGACTATTTTCATCTTGCTGTCCTTTTTCGAGAAGGCAAAGGTAGGGATTATTTTCCAATCTTGACATAATTCAGCCGTGTGTACTGTGTGCCATGACTCTCAAACGTCGCGGCGATGCGTGCCGAAGAGATATGCAGCACTTCCCCCGGCCGGTAGGCGTGTTCCAGGGAGGGCAACTGTCCGGAGGCATGGCTGGGATTGCCGGAGGCAAAAGTCAGGTTGACCAGGTTGCCACTCGTATCGATGGCTGTCAAGCGCTGGCGGACGAAGAAGACCGGAGTTGTCCCGATGACATGAGTCCTGTATGGATCGTCTTCCACCTGTACTTTGATTATTTTCAGGGTGAGATTGGACAGCTTGTCCCCTTTCTTTCCTAAAAAACGACTGGTGGGACGTAGTTGGTATTTCTTTTTAAGCATCTTGTCCAGGTAGACGCAGTTGTAGGCTTGTGCCATTTTGACGAAACGTTCCTGCTTGGGGATGGCCGGTGTATATTTAAAGGCGATCCAGTTCACGTAGCCCGGATCTATCCGCAGGATTTCATACAGGAAATGTCCGCGGTATTTGCCGAAAGCGATCAGGTCGTCCCCGTGTGTCGACATCCTCTTTTCGTTGTAGTCCGTGATCAGGATGCGGCGGTTGGCATACCACAATTCGGAAGTGACGATGCGCAACGACTGGATAATGTCCGGTTTCAGGTCTTCGATAAAGAGGATGCACCGCCTGTCGAGCAGAGGCGTGTAGAACCACAGGCTGTAGTTCGGATGCCCTTCCCTCGGTAAAACCACAAGGTAACATCCCACCTCCTTATAAGAGGCTTTCCCCTGGTTATAAATATTCAACTTCTCATACAGGAGCTCCTGTTCCGACTCTGTTATATTGGGTAATCTGGGGTTTGCCATATTGTTACCTCCGTTTGGATGTTTTCATACTGACAGTATGAGTTGTGAACGAAGATAGCGAAAATTTTTGACAATAGAGGTGTTATGCTCCCGTTATTTGATTTAGAGCCTGATTGAAAAAGCGAGTTTCATGCTAAACGGAATTTCTTCAAATCGGTCGAGTACGATTTTTTTGTATACGCTATGGGCTGAATAGACAGGAAAAAGTAATTCTCCATTTCCATGTATTTCCAGCATTTCCAACGTGATAGCTATTTGTCCCTGCGGGATGAACGGCCTGTCTGTTGGAGTTATCGTGATTGTTGTTGTTGCCTGATTTCGTGGGATTGTTTTATAAATGGGAGTTGTAAATAGAGGTGTCGCATTTGATTCTCGGTTTAATTGATAGATATTGATTCTTACTTTGACGCTGTCATAAGTACATTTTAGAATAGGAATTTTAATTTGTTCAATGACTGTTGCGGATTTTATATTGGTAAGTACACCTATTTCTTCTCCTAAACTATCTATTTTCAAACTTCCTCCGGGAATGCGTATCCCTTTGCTTTTGATCCATTTGATTTTATTGGGAGATACGGATACTTCCGGAATGTGGATGGCACTGTCTTCCAATAAAATTTCTATTTCTTTAGAGGAAACTAAGTTTCTTATCTTCTGCATATGTTTCCGATATCCCAAATGTGAGACTGTCAATTCATTGTTAAGAAGAGAATCCGGAACAGATAGTGAAAACATGCCTTTGTCATTGGAAATGCAACCTATACCTTTGTTCTCGATACCGATACTTGCATATGCTATGGCTTTCTTATTCGAATCTTTGATCGACCCTTTTAAAATGATTTCTTGACTATAACAACTGAAACTGAATGTGTAGGTTAAGAAAAGAATCAAAATACACAAATTGTAACTTTGATTGTTCATCTCTTTTTTAACAATGAAAGGATAGAAAACAATAAGACTATAAATAGAAGGTATAGATACATGTTCTTATGCGTATTTCCATTTTGAATGGAATTATACATTAGATAACTGAAGAATAGCATTAAAAATAGTATGAATGCCCTGATTATAAAATGTAGTATTTTCATAGATGTATAAAGCTATATTACTATATTTAATTATGATATTTATCAGCCTGTTATAAATTTCTATTTTTGCTATAAATACGACTTGATAAGGGAAGATTACCTTTTTGAAATGAATCTAATAATCGTTAAACACAGAAAGGCTATTAATCCTCCTAAAAATGATAATATTATATCTATATAATTGAAATGTCCCCAAAATGTAAATACAATTATTGTTGCTATTAGACTAAATATAATATCGTTTTTTAATCCGTTTCTATTATATAGGAATAATAGGAGACTTGGAAATAATAACATTCCTATAGGCTCAAAATTGTATTTTAATCCAAATCTTAAAATAAATATTGCAACAAATGCGAATATGGATATTAGAATTTTTGAATATATAGTGTATCTTATTTTCATTGTTCTATTTTTTTGTATGTGATTTAATTTTAATAAGGGTATTACAATATGATCAATTTGATAATATATTGAATACCCTTATTGATTCTTAATGTGCAAAACTACGCCACCAATAATCGTTTTGCATAAACTCTGCTACCTTTTTATGAAACGTAGCCATTCCTTCAAGAATAGATGTAGATACTTCAGATAGCCCACCATTAATGTTTTGTAATTCAATTGAATTTAATTCCTTCATGATGTATTAATTTAAATTATTATGCATTTCTATACGCTTCTTTATAAATTTCTATAGATTCTGAAGGATTAAAAAGTACTTCACCTAAGAATGTAGATAATACAAAGCCTGCGACAAATCCAATCCATCCTCCGTTAATAGAAATATTCTCTGAAGAATTTAGTTCTGTTATTAAATTATCTTTTTCCATGATATTTATCGGCCTACTCTATTCAAGCTTTTCGACCCTTATTTCCGCTTCCCGCTTTCTCTGGCAACCGGGTAACCTATAAAATAAACCAAATTCCTTGCAAGTATTCCTGTTTCTTTTACATTAGCAAAGATAGGTCGGTTCTGTGCAACCTCCTTGCACGTTCGAAAGAAAGTTCAATATTTCCGCTATAAATGTAACTTTTTTCTTTGGAAGTGAGTGGACTGACTTTGATAATAAGTTCCAACTCAAAGTTATTTGCATAATAAAACGTGCATTTAGTACGGTCGTATGCAATTTCTGCTCCGAAATCTTTTAGTTCATCTAATAAATAGTTATATCTGGATATTCAGCTAATGCGTAAGTTAATAAGATACCTGCTATAACTTCAGTCAATAATCCTCCGTAAATTTGGAGAGATTCTTGTTCGTCTATTATTGATACTTTATTATGTTCGGAATTTTCCATTGTTATATTTTTTTTGATTGTTAGAGCCTGTTTAAATTTCTCTGAAATAAATTTTGCATAGCCCTCATCGGCCTGCTTTATTGCATTATAGGATTATTTTGAAAAACAACTGTCATACTATCACTAATTTCCTTTTATCAATTGAATATCAATAGACACAAGCAATGATAGTAGGTATGACGGATGCCTATTCCATCTATCATACTATCACTAACCGCCTGTCCAAGATTCTTCTTCACATGACTTATTTTCAATAACATAATAAGATAAACCCATTGACACCCGGGTCTCGATATCATTCACACTCGGGTGTCAAGACCGTTCACATCCGGGTGTAAAAAGCCTGTAAACGGGAATCTTCGGCACTTTTTCTGCCTGTTTGAAGCAAAATAAGTCACGTGTTTCAACAAAAAAGACGGCATCTCCTACAGAAAAACATCCTCAATACAACTCTCACAACCAACAAATGCAAAATTTAAACAGGCTCTTATTCTGTTCATGCATTTATCAACTTTCGGGGTTGACAGACTTCCGGGGAAGCGTTCGCTCTATCTTTGATCCTTTTTCATAAAGTAAAATTTAAAATTGTTAGTAATATTGTTGTTTTATCTCTTTTGATATTGCAAAGATAAACCGGTTGTTTCTTCTTGAATGTTATCCTTACGTTATCGTTAGGTTAAGAATGTGATCTCTGTTTGTTTGATTCTTTCCGCTGCCCGGATCCGGAGAACCGGGCAGCATATCCGGATCTTCTCTATGACCGGATATTTACAGCCTCCTGGAACGGGCTTCTTGATTGTGACTTGTTCGTTTTTGATATTGCAAAGATAGGGTGGCAGATCTGCCTCGAATGTTAACCGTACGTTATCGTTAGGTTAAGAAATTAATATTCTAACAAGTTTCCCATTTTCTAATACCCATTTGTAGATACCTTTTTCTTCTGTTGAACTCCCTCCCGAAATTGTTTGTTGTTCTTTCTTTGTAAGTTCTTGAAATAAAAAATCGATAGATTTCATGTTCTTTTATTTTATGTTAATATTGTTTTGTTTGATATTGTAAAGATATGACGGTTTAAAATGCAAATATGTTATCAAAAGGTTATCTAATATTATCGAAATGTTATATATTTGTGGCATGGATATCATGAAAAGGGTATATATAGTAAAATTTATTACGGCATTAGGCTTATTAGCGATATTATCGTTGCAGATAATATAGTTATATAAATGTATATGCTTTTGTGGAATGATATCAAGGAGAAAGCAGAAGAGCAACTCTGGGTTTCTGTAGAATTAGAGGTAATATATAGAGTAGAGAGCATGCCAGATGCTGATCAGCCGAGAGAAATATTATCTGCTCCCATAGAAGACGCAGGAAATCTAACGAAAATGATTGTCCCTTTGCATGAATCTTTGATCCAATGGGGTTTCCCTATTGATATGTCCCAATTAGATAGTATTTATACCTCTAAATTAAAAGAACAGCATATACAAACAGATATAGTTCTGAATCATATAAATATGAAGGATCAGTCTGTAATTCAATCTGCCGGAGCTTCTGGAGTCTCTTCTTTGGGTGCAATAAAAACAGAGATTATCCCAATCCGGGAAGACGGCTCCGAAGGTATCCAAGCTGTAATATTGAATCCCTATGTGACAATCTTCGAACGAATGGGGCTGATATTGATCGCCACAGCCCTTATAATGGTATTTGTTGCTGCCTGTATCGTCTATCAAATCAAGGTAATCTTTTTTCAAAACAAAATCGCCAAGCTACGGGAAGATTTTTCGTATGCAATGGTTCATGATATGAAGACTCCTCTTAGTTCGATTCAGTTGGGACTCCGTCTTTTGTATAGTAATAAACAGACCGGGGAAAAACGGGAAAAAAGTTTTCAGATTGTGGAGGATGAAGTCGCTCATTTGTTGGCTTTGACAAATAAGGTGTTGACTCTGTCAAAGATGGAAAGTGGGAAGTTGAGGCTTGATAATAAGAAGTTTCGGATTGCCCCGATTATCAATGATTTGATAGAGAAGTTTTCGGTGAAAGCGGGTAAGGAGACTCTGTTTTCTACCGATATACGGCAAGAACTGGTATATGGTGATGAAGAGTTTCTGAAAGAAGCGATCAGCAACCTGATCGACAATGCCATCAAATATTCCGGAGATTCCGTCCGGATCGATATTTCGGTCGGTTCGGATGATACTTATACATGGATCAGGGTGAAAGATAACGGATTCGGTATCTCGCACCAAGATCAGAAAAAGATTTTCGAGAAGTTCGAGCGGGCGGCAGCTATCGACCGGAACCGTAAGGGGGGAGCTGCCGGTTTCGGCCTGGGACTGAACTATGTCTACCGGGTGGCCGAAGCGCATGGCGGGGAAGTCCGTGTGTTCAGTATCGAAGGTCAATCCAGCGAGTTTACGATTTATTTACCTATACTAATCCAAACAATTGAGACATTATGATTAAGCTGTTATTGGTAGAAGATGATGCCAGCCTGTGCTACATGGTGAAATCATCTCTTGAAGATTTGATCGGAGGCTATGAAGTGATCATTGCTAACAATGGAAAAGAAGGGCTGGATGCCTGGAAAGAGCATCAACCGGACATTATCGTGACCGATATAGAGATGCCTGTAATGGATGGAAGGGAGATGGTTTCCAGAATACGGGAGATAGACGGCGATACGCCTCTTTTATTCGCTTCCGGCCATGTCACCCCGAAAGATGTGATAGAGGGATATCAGATCGGAGCCAATAATTATATCAAAAAGCCTTTTATCGCGGAAGAAATGGATGCACATATCCGTGGACTGTTGAGTATGAAAGAAGGGGCGCGTTCCAAGAATCAATCCCGTATATATACGATTGGCAGCTATCAGTTGGATGCAGAGCATTGTCTACTGAAAAGCGCCGATGAGAAGAAGAAAACATTGACTCCGCGGGAAGTCGGCATTTTGGAACTTCTCTGTGAGAATAAAGGGGAAGTGATCCGGCGTGAAGCGATATTAAGCCGTTTTTGGGAGACTGAAGATGATTATTTTGCTTCTCGCAGCCTGGATGTTTTTGTTTCGAAGTTACGTAAACTCTTTACAAATGATCCTTCTGTCGAAATCCAGACAGTCAGAGGGGTTGGGTTGATGTTGGTGGATAACTGATTTTTTCGATCGTCCGGTAAGCATCCCGGATGACAGTTGGCGGAAAACCGTTGATCTCCAATAAACGGATGGCGTTGCGTTGGTAAAGGGGATCGCTCTTCAGTTTGTAGTCGAACGAGAAGGTTTCATCTTGGATAACTTCGCTGAAATGGTATAGGTCGTATTCTGTGTCGAGCAATGTTGCTAGTTCCGCGTCATGTGTGGAGGTGACGATTATGTTATCCGTAGTATTCAGGTATGATAAGACGGCTTTGGCGACAGCAATACGTTCGGTGGTGTTCGTCCCTTTGAATATCTCGTCGAACAGGAAGAGGTTGGCTGTTCCTTCCTGACTCCGGCTGATCATCTCTTTGATCGTATCGACCTCTTTCATATAGAAACTTTTTCCTTCCGACAGGTCGTCGGCGAGCATCAGGGCGGAATAGATCTTTATGGGGGCGGACAGTGCGAATGTCCGGGCAAAGGCAGTGTGAAGCGTCTGCGCCAGTAAGACATTAATCCCGATTATACGGATAAAAGTTGTTTTACCGGACATGTTCGAACCATTCAGCAGTACAGACTTCTCTTTTATAATAACGGAATTAGACACACAGTCCTCTATCAGAGGATGATATATCTCTTCACCCTCCAGTCTGTACCCATTGTCCGCTTTTTCCGGCAAGCAGTAATAAGGCAGCTCTTCCCGCAGGTAGTAGACGGATAACAGGCAGTCCGCCAGTCCGACAAACCGGTACACGGTTTCAATCTCCCGGTTTTTATTCCTCAGAATAGATACGGATTGCAGAAAAGAAAGCGGTTCTGTGAGAAAGAAAATATGAGCCAGTTCGGTACAGAACCAGACAAAGACAGCCATGTCGCTTTGTAGTTTACTCTCCATCCGAAGGAATAAAGCGGTTTTCCGGATCGGCCTGAGTGTTGCCAACGCATCCGGAATCTCTTTCGTCAGCTTGCCTAACTCCGGATATTTGCACAACTCTTCTGCTATCCCCAGGAGTTTGATCAGTTGGGGTACGGAATGTATGTAATCGAGACTCTTGGGTTTGAATGCGTAATGGATAACAGCATTCAGAATAATAGCGACCAGGAAAGCATTCCGCAGGCTGTTATATGTGCAAACAGATAAAGAAGCAGGAACAAGGCCGGCAGAAACTTCAGGATTGTAAAGGCGATCTTGGTCTTTCCGGATGCTACCGGATGTTCGTCTGCCATCAACCGTACGATGCTATAAACCTCCGTATCCCGCAGGCGGAACAAAGCCTTCGCCAGCCTGCCCCGGAAGTTTGCGTCTGTTTTCAGATGATTGATAACATCTTCGTTCTTCCCGATCTCCCCTTTTGCCAGGGGGATGGTTCTTAGCGTATGATACAGGTATTGTTGCCCGATCCCCGATGTCGTCCTGTCCGCAAAAGTAAACAACTCTTCCACTCCCAAGTCCGAGTAAGTCTGGCCGGACAACAGGTTATCCCCTCCCTTCTTTTTCGTGTGGAGGAAGTAAGCAGAGATATCCGTCAGGTTGAAGTCCCCCGGCTTTATTTCTCCTGTGTAGTTGTTCGCTTTTCGTTTCATTGGCCGTAATTATCTCTGTAATAGTTGCAAATATAATATAAGTATTCAGAACTTGTACCGTGCCGAAGCCATAAATTCCCGCGGGCGGATATCGATCCAGGAGGTATAGCTTTCCGTGGCGGAATACTGCGTGTAGCTGTACTGTTTCTTATTGAACAGGTTGGTGGCTTCGGCTACAAATTGCCAACTCCCCGTTTTCCACCGGAAGGAAAGGTCGGCGAAGAAAGTGTTGACCGCCTTGTCACGGCTGACGTCGTTGTGGTAATGGTCTGCCGATAGATTGATTTCTACGGGGAAAAGTTCGTAGGAGAGCTGGAGCTTCTGGACGACGTCCAGGAGCGGATCGAGGCGTGTGCCGGTTCCGATCTTCGATCTTCCGAGATGGATGGTGGCCTGGTAGCTGGCGGAGAAGCTGCGGGCAGGTGTCCAGGTGATCTTCGGTTCGTATTGCATGAAATCGTATCGGTAAGGCAACCGTTCGCCGGCACTCAACTGTTCCGCCTCGCTGCGGCCAAGAAGATAAGTGAGCGAAGTCTTCAGCCCGTAATCGTAAAAGCCTTTGGAGAGTGTTCCCTTCGCGGTCCATCCGGAAGAATGGTTGGAGAGGCGGTGGGAGACAAGGGTGACTTGCCCGTCCCGTATTTGCTGTTCGAAGATGCGGTCTGAGCATCCCCGGTTATGGTTGAGCGACAGGGTGGCGAAGAATTCGCGCACCGTATTTTTGTATTCTCCGTACAGCGAATAGCTATGCGTGCGGTTCACCGGCATGATTCCGTTGTTCATTCGGTAATTGCGGTAGTCCGTGCGGTAGGCATCCGGGTACAAGTCGGTGATGTTTCCGTAGTTTTCGTGATAGTTGGCGTGGAAGGAGAAACGCCAGGCATAATTGAACTTATAATTGATGTACAGGAACGGGTTGACCGCCAAGCGGGAAAAGCCGGCTGCCGGGAAGGTGGTCCATACGAGCGGAAGATTGAAAGCCAGATTCCATTTGTACAGGTTACACTGGTAGTTCGGTTTGAAATACAGGTTTGTCCCGTTCCGGATCGAATTGAGATCGCCCGTTATGCCGGCCGTATATTGCCGGGTCAGGCTCCCCTTCTTGCGCAGGAAAGCGAGGGAATGGTCCAGGTATAGCTGTTGCAAGTTTAACGCTTGCTTGTCCCTGTCTATCAGGATGCGTGCCGGCAGATTGTGATAGCGGAGCAGGGAACGGAGTTCGAGCGTGTATTTGTCCCGTATCCAGATGTTTTGCAGGTAGTTGCGTACGCCCATGTCCGGGGTCTGGATGCGCTGGTTGACCGATGAGGCGCCGGAGATGCGGGATGTGCCTCTTTCCTGTTGCGTGAGATCATGCAGGTAGTTGGCGTTGAGGCGTAATTGTGTCGTTTCGTTCAGCTTGTACACCCGGTTGCCGGAAAGGGAATGCACGTTGTTAAAGAGCAACCGTTCCTTTTTCAGCGGTGCGGAGAAGGAGGGCTGGGAAAGGAATGACGGGATCGAAGGGCCTGTTTTCCCTTCGGCTCCTATTTGTGTAAGTATGTTCTGTTCGTCTGTCACGTCGTCTCCCCGGTTGTTCCCTTTATAAATATAGGCGGACTGGCTTTTACGGCTGATCTGGATGGCATTGCCCATGCCTTCCCACAAAAGGGGGGAAGCGCCCATGCCTCCTTCTAACGTGCCCATCCAGCGGTCGCGGAAGTCGTCTTTCAGTTTGAGGTTGATGGCGATATCTTCGGTTGTCAGCTTCTTTTGCAGGACACGGATGGGCTGGTGGTTTTCCATTACCTGCACGCTCTTGACGGCGTTGGCCTGCAGGTTGTTGGTCAGTTGGTTGTACCGCCCGTCGGTCAGGTCCATTCCTTCCACGTAGAACTTGCTGATGTTTTTCCCGTTGTACGAGATTTTCCCGTCGTCGTCCACATCCACGCCTGGCAGTTTCTTCAGCACGTCTTTGATCGCCTCGTCTTTCGGGCTGATGAATTGCGACACGTCGTAGTTGATCGTGTCCTGCCGCCCGTAGACGCGTCCCGGACGTATCTCGACCTCTTTCAGTGTGAAAACTTCCGGTTCGAGGCGGATACGGAGCGTTGCCCCGGCGGTGATCTTTTGCCGGATCGCTTTATATCCTAACAGCGAGACGTGGACGAACAGCGAATCGTCTGCCTGGCGGAGCGGGAGGATGAATGTGCCGTCGGCCTTTGTCAGGGTGTAGGTCAGCGGGACTTGCCGTCCGGCTTTGCGTATCTGCACGGTTGCGGCGTCTACCGGCTGGCCGTTTTCGGCATCGGTCACAATCCCTTTGATGGTTTGTTGGGCAGACAGGCTACAGGCAGTGAGCAGGAGAATGAGTATATACAGGAGGCTCTTCATCGTTTTGTACTTGTTTCTGTTACTCTTTTTCTATCGGGTTGTAAGGCGTGTTCTTCGGGTGTATCGGTTGTCCGTCCTCTCCTTTGACGATGACTTGCATGCCGGGGGAGGTTTCTTTCAGGTAGCCGATCGGGTCGGCGGCGAAGCGTTCGTGTACCCGGAGCAGGTCTTTGCGGGAGATCGGTTCGTACTCGCTTCCGGCGAACAGGATGGCTTCCTCTTTGCGGGCTTTCTCGATGCCGGTGCAGACGAACGTGTAGTGCTGCCGGTTGTCAGAGGCTTTCAGGATCAGGCCGGGCAGTCCTTGCAGTTTCCAGGGGCCTTCGCTGCGGGGGATTTCCGGGGTGTACCAGGCTTCGTAGTCCCGTCCCCGGAACCGGCAGGTCGCTTTGTAGCAGGTGTAGGCGAGGAGGGTTGCCGTGTCGGGGTGCAGTTCCCAGACGGGAAGTTCTGTCTTTTCTTCCGAACGGAAATTGCTGGCGGCGATGGGTTCGAGTTGTGTCAGTTTGCCTTCGGGGTAGTTTTTGTATATCTGGTAGTTCACCTGGCTGTTGCCTTGTTTCATGTGTTCATTGATGATTTCCTGCGAGGCTCCGGTCGCTTTGTCCATTTCGATAAGCGAGTCCATGCGGAAACGGGCATAGCTGTAGAACAGGGAACTTTTAGCGCCAACCTTCAGCATCATGGTTTCGTCGATATGCCTGTCCTCATGGGCCGTGTCGCCGACGAAGGAAAGGGCGTACTGGGCGGTGAACAATACCTTGTCGATGGGTTTCGCCTTGAGAACTTCGTTCATGTTGTACACACGGATATTGAACTGGGCCTGTGCAGCCCCGCACGCCAGTAAAAGAACTGCGGATAAAAGGATTCGTTTCATAACCTTAATCGTTTTAGAGTGTTTGTCTGATCGCAAATGTAGCGGACGGCAAACCTCCGGAGCGACTAAAGTTATTACTGAAATATTACGGGGGTGTTATTCCTCCTTTTCCCTTTGGAGTAGAATAACGGAAAAAGATTGATGAAAAGCGTTGTGTTCTCCTGTTTTTAAGATAGCTTTGTGGATGTTTTTTGTATATGGTTATTAATGAATTGGATCTATATGGCTAAGATAATATAAAAGAGATACCCGTATCCGTTATTAGAATCAGCAATGAAGACTATATCAGCCTTACTGATATGTTGAAAGCAAAAGATGGCGAATACTTTTTTTCAAACTGGTTAAGGAATAGAAATACGGTTGAATTTCTTGGAATATGGGAGAAGCTGAATAACTCGGCTTTTAATTGTGTCGAATTCGACATAATTAAAAGTCAGGCAGGATTAAACAGTTATCGTCTCAGTGTGAAAGAGTGGATGCAAAAAACAAATGCTGTTGGTATTGTTTCAAAGACAGGTCGCTATGGTGGTACTTATGCCCATAAAGACATCGCTTTTGAATTTGCTATGTGGATTAGCCCTGAATTTAAAGTATATCTGATACGTGAGTTTCAGCGGTTAAAGACAGAAGAGCAAGCACAACTCGGTTGGACTGCCAAGCGTGAACTGTCTAAAATCAACTACCGCATCCATACCGACGCAATCCGGCAACACCTGATACCTGCGGAAGTAACCGCTAAACAGGCAAGCGTTATCTATGCCAATGATGCCGATGTCTTGAATGTGGCTATGTTTGGAATGACAGCAAAGATGTGGCGGGAGCAGAATCCTGAACTGAAAGGAAATATCCGCGACTATGCTTCCGTAAACGAACTCATTTGCCTCTCGAATATGGAAAACCTCAATGCTGTTTTTATCGACCAAGGCATTCTACAGGGAGAGCGGCTCATCAAGCTCAATCAGATTGCTATTCAGCAAATGCGAGTATTGGAAGATGATGGAAACAGGGAGTTTCTAAAATAGGCTGGCTATTCTTGACTATCCAGGTCACTTTTCTCTGTTTGTTCTCCACGAACAACTGATCCGAAGATGCCGATTTTGAGGATACCGTATTTATCGGCAAATTTGGATTTGAATTGTTTTAGCAAAGTAATATAATATCTGTAATCTTTCATGAAGAATCCTGTATATGGGATCAAAGATACATAAAAAACGGTGATTCCTATGTAAATAGTAGTTTTTTCCGTAAGTTTGTGCAAACTTCTTTCAAGTAAGGGGTTAAGTGATCAAAAAGCACAAAATAATAAAGCAAACTTTCATAAATGAAGACTTTGGATAAACAGAAAAAGAACGTCCTTACCCTTTGCGGGGCGGCGATGGCATCGTTGCTTCTTTGGGGATGTGGCGGAACAAACCCTACGGCCGAATCATTCGAACGGTCTGATTATTATACGCGTGGTATCGGACAGTATCCGGGCGACCCGAAGGAGGATTTTTCACCTTCCCTGGCACCGGATCATTCCACTTACCGGAACATTGCCCGGTTGCGATCGGCTTTTGCTTCCTCCAGTCATGACTATAACCTGGTGGCACAGTTGGTGACAGACGGCATCGTGACGGACAAGCAGCCACAGTACCTGAACCTCTCGACTCCCGATGGAGACGTCCCGAGACGCGAACGCGAATGGATGATCGACGAAGGACCGTATTCCCGGAATACTTTTCCCGGCGGAGATACCTATTTCCGGTTTACGCTGGCGAACTATAGCAAAGCAGTCGGCAAACTGTTGCTGGTAGGGACGGTCGTATATGACGATAAAGTGTCGAAAGGCGGTTACGAGATCATCTGCCAGGGCTCCAATGACGGAAAGAACTGGACGGAGATTGGTAAACTGAGCGGTAGCGGTCTACCCGGCCAAGCGCTTTCCGGACGGGTGGTGGTGACCGATCCGAACAAACAGACGGGAGAAACAACCATGCCGGTCCGCAAACTGAATGAAACGATTACTTTCAATTCCGAAAACGCCTATTCCGATTACCGTGTGCTGCTGAAGATGGCAGGTGCACACGATTGGGTGTTTACGGAAGCTAATTTCATGGATAAGGACGGTGGTTTGGTGGAAATGAAGCCGTCACAGTTCTTCAACAGTGCCTGGATGAGTGCTACTGCGGGTGAAGAATGGTTGTATGTGGATCTTGGCAGTACGTCGGAGTTCGACAAGGTCGTGTTGCATTGGATCAACAAAGCCGTCAAAGGAAAAGTGCAGGTGTCGGATGATGCCGTGCAGTGGAAAGATGCGGCCGAACTGCCGGGGGGTGACGGCTTGATAGATGAAATCGCTTTGAACGGCAAACAGAATGCCCGCTATGTTCGCCTTCTGATGCAACAGCCGGCGAACGACAGCCGTTACATCCTGAGCGAAGTGGAAGTTATGGGTAAAGGCGGACTGGTGGCTCAGCCTGTGGCTGCCCCTGCCGCTTCGAAAGGAGAGATCATCTTGTCCGGCGGTAATTGGGAGCTGCAACGCGCTTCTGAAGTGAATGCTTCGGGTGAAGAAATCTCGACTCCGGAGTTCAAGCCGGAGAACTGGATCGTGGCAACTGTACCGGGAACGGTATTGAGCAGTTACAAGAATATCGGGGCAATCGCCGATCCGAACTATGCGGACAACCAGTTGCAGGTATCCGAATCTTTCTTCTGGTCGAACTTCTGGTATCGCGACGAATTTGAAGTGCCGGAAGGATTCAAGCAGGATCGCCTGTTCCTGAACTTCGACGGGATCAACTGGAAAGCGGATGTCTATATGAATGGAAAGAAACTGGGGCGTATCGAAGGCGCCTTTATGCGGGGCAAGTTCGATGTGACGGACTTGGTTGTCCCGGGTAAGAACGTGGTGGCTGTAGAGATCATCCGGAATAACCATATCGGGGCGATCAAGGAAAAGAATAAACAGAGCACGGACTTCAACGGTGGAATCTTAGGGGCAGATAACCCGACCTTCCACGCTACGATTGGTTGGGACTGGATTCCGACTGTCCGTGGACGCAATATCGGTATCTGGAACGATGTCTTCCTGACTTCTACCGGAAAGGTGACGGTTGCCGATCCGCTTGTTACGTCTGTCCTGCCGTTACCCGATACGACTTCTGCGACCTTGACAGCCGAGGTGATCGTGAAGAACCACGATACCAATACGGTAAACGGTATGTTGGAAGGCAAGGTCGGAGATATCACATTCCAGCAACCTGTTTCCTTGGCGGCGGGAGAAGAGAAGACGGTCGTTTTCGATGTCAAAGACTTCCCGCAACTGAAGGTGGAAAACCCGCGCTTGTGGTGGCCGAAAGGTTACGGCGCGCCGAACCTCTACGATGCCAACTTTACCTTTAAAGTGGATGGTAAGGTTTCGGATGCGAAAGATTTCAAAGTCGGTATCCGCCAGATGACGTTCAATGAAGATAATCATATCCTGAGTCTCTTTATAAATGGCCGTCGCTTTATCGGTCGTGGCGGTAACTGGGGCTTCGGTGAATCGAATCTGAACTATCGCGGCCGTGAATATGATATCGCCGTGGCTTACCATGCCGATATGAACTTTACGATGATGCGTAACTGGGTCGGCATGATCGGTGACAAGGAGCTCTATGAAGCCTGTGACCGCCACGGTATCATGATCTGGCAGGACTTCTGGTTGGCAAATCCGGCTGACGGTCCCGATCCGTATTACCCTGAAATGTTTATCGCCAATGCGGAAGACTATGTAAAACGGATTCGCAGCCATGCTTCTATCGGCCTCTACTGCGGACGTAACGAGGGTTTCCCGCCCGAACAGATCGACAAGGCGTTGCGCCGTATCATCAAGGAAGACCATCCGGATATCCACTATATCTCCAGCTCGGCTGACGATGTGGTGAGCGGCCACGGTCCGTACCGCATGCTTCCGGCAAAAGAATATTTCACGCTGAAGACCGGCAATGACAAATTTCATAGTGAACGAGGCATGCCGAACGTAATGACCTACGAAAGCATGCTCCGGACCTTCTCGCCGGAAGGAATCTGGCCGCAGGATAACCAGTGGGGTATGCACGACTATACCCGCGAAGGGGCACAGGGTTGTACCTCTTTCAACGAGATTATCGCGAAAGGGTATGGCGAGCCGCAGAGTGCGAAAGAGTTTGCCGAATTGGCACAGTGGGTGAACTATGACGGCCACCGCAGTCTGTTCGAGTCCAGAAGCCAGAACCGTAAAGGTCTGCTGATGTGGATGAGCCATTCCTGTTGGCCTTCAATGGTATGGCAGACGTATGATTATTATTTCGAGCCGACTGCCGCCTATTTCGCAATCAAGAAGGCTTCCGAACCGCTGCATATCCAGTGGAACCCGGCAACGGATGAGGTGGAAGTGGTCAACTACAGCGCCGGAACGCGTAAGGGACTGACAGCAAAAGTCCAAATCCTGAATATGGATGGATCTGTAGCCTGGGAAAAAGAGGCGACTGTCGATAGCAATGAAGATACGACCGATAAATGTATCAAGTTGGCATTCCCGGCCAACCTGTCGAAGGTCCATTTCATCAAAATGGTCCTGACCGAAAACGGTAAAGTCGTTTCCGACAACTTCTATCACAGGAGCCTGGAAGAGAACAACTATCAGGATCTGCGCCAGTTGGCAAAGGTTGCTTTACAGTCTACGACAACCGTGGATAAGCATGCAGACGGAACCTGGAGCGCCGTGTCCGTTATCGAGAACAAGACGTCTACACCGGCTTTGATGATCCGCCTCAATGTTGTAGGTGGTAAAGACGGCCAGCAACTTCTGCCTGTATTCTATTCCGACAACTACTTCTCTTTGCTTCCGGGTGAAAAGAAGGAAGTCCGCATGAGCTGGAAAGATGAAGATACCAGAGGTAATGAAGGCAAGGTCTTGATTACCGGATATAACGTGGAATAATATTATAGGTTGGCGCCGGAAGGCGTGCAAAGTACCTTTATTACGATCCTTTAGGCACAGATTTACACGGATAAATTTATTTTCTTTCCGTGTAATCTGTGCCTAAATTATGCCTATTAGTAAGCAGAATTTTGTTTCGACACACCTCCTGTCATATTCTTTTCCTGATTATTACTAAAATATTACGCAGCCTGAAAAAGATCTATTTTCGTATAGGACTTATCGGGCAGCTCTTTACCTTTGTCGGAAAGAGTATCGGAAGTAGATGGGAAAGCGGATCAAACTGATTTATATATTATCGTTATTTTCAGCTTTAATGGCGATAAGCGTGCAGGCCTATTGGCTCTATAATCAGTATCGTTATGAAGTGGAGCGATATGCTGATGAAATTGCCGCCGATGTATTGCGTGTCGGAGATGAAGAGTTTGCCGAACGCCGGAAAATGGTGATAGGCGATGATATTTCTTATATAATAGATCGTAGTTCGCGTACTCAATCCGGAACTTCCACTATCAGGAATGTGCAGACACAACTTGGTTTTGATTTTAAAACGGATGTTTTGGTCGATTCGATAATTGGCGGTCAACTGAATATGACAAAACTAAACCTCTCGTTTGATACGACCTTACCGGAACTGCATTATTCATGGCGTGGAACGAAATGTCGTTAATTACTATATTTCTTTCCAGGTTGAACGTTTGGATAGTGTGCTTCGGGCGCGCTTGCCGCAATACGATTTCCAGATCGCTTTTTTGCCGGAAGGAGATACATTGAGCCGTTTCAATTCTTGGAAGATTTTACCGGAACATCTGTTTCCGCCTTGCTTGGGAGTTAAATACCGGTATGCTCCGTTGGAGAGGAAAGGGGTGATGATAGAAGTCGGTTTCCCGATAAACCCTCTTCTGAAGCGGATGGTGGGACAACTGATTTTGAGTCTGTTTCTGATACTGTTGCTGCTTTCCTGCTTGGGTTTGCAAATTAATGCGATACTTAAACAGTATAAGCTTGACGAAATGCGTGAAAGTTTTGTTCATACGATGATTCATGAATTGAGACGTCCGGTACAGACTTTGAAAATGTGTGTCTCTTTCTTGAATGATAAAGAGATGCGCACGGATGAGGCTGCCTGCGACGGTATTGTCCAGGACGCCTTGTTTGAGCTGGACAATCTTTCCGTTTATCTGGGGAAACTGAAAAATATGGTGAGTGCCGACGGTAGTGCGACACTGCTGCATCCCATTCCGTTCAATTTGCAAGAGTTGGTTGAAAAGGTGATCCGTTTAGTTCATATTCCATTTGGAAAACAGGTTGCTTTTTCTACTGCTTTTCCACCTGATCTCCCATTGGTTACAGCTGATCCTGTGCATATTGCCAATATTCTGAGTAACCTGATAGAGAATGCGATTAAATATTCCGGATCTGAAGTCAATATCCGCGTAGTCGTTATCCGGAATGACAAGCTGATAGAATTGACCGTAGCTGATGATGGCGTTGGTATTTCTGCTGACGGACAGACGAAAGTCTTCGAGAAATTCTATCGCTCCGTCCATTTACCGGATAAGCAAATTCCTGGATTGGGACTGGGATTGAGTTATGTACGTCAGATAGCCGAAGCCCATCATGGGCAGGTCTCGCTTCGTAGTGAAGTGGGAAAAGGCACGGAAATAACAGTAGGATTACCGATATAAAACGATATGGCGACACCTTTAAAAATACTTTTTGCAGATGATGATCTGAAATATTCACTTCTCCTCAAACGTTTTCTTGAAAAAGAAGGGTATGATGTGGCTTATACCGGAAACGGGATGATGGCTTTCGAACAATTTCCGGTTGTTAAGCCTGATCTTGTCCTTTTGGATATCAATATGCCGGGTTTGAATGGTTTTGAGGTCGCAGAAAAGATACGGGAAAACGATCGCCATGTCCTGATCTTTTTCCTTTCCGACCGTTCGGACAAAACCGACCGACTGAAAGGCTTCAGCCTCAAAGGGAATGACTATCTTGCCAAGCCTTTCTATCCGGAAGAGCTGCTGGCGCGGATCAAAGAGCGGTTTGAAGTGAATCCCGATGTGAAAGTCGAAGAAGAAATCTATCATTTCGCTAATACCGTGTTCGACTATTCCACAAATGAAATCCGTACAGGCAACAGTAAGACGCTGGTCACTTCCCGTCAGGCAGAAATTCTTCGTATCCTCGCCCGTAATCCAAATGTCGCGATCGACCGTGAAATCATCCTATCTGCTGTATGGGGAAATGTCTCTTATGCCAACTCCCTGGCTTTGAATGTGCAGGTCACTTATCTTCGCAAAGCCTTGCGTAACGACCCTTCGACCAGTATCGTTTCCCTTACAAAAAAAGGCTATATGCTGAAAGGATAAAAAAACTTGCTATCTTTGCGCAATTGAGAAGTATAGACAAATAAAAAAGCGTATGAGTTTCAGCGAAAAGTCTTGCCTGGTATTTGAACAGGCTACGAAGGCATATCATATCACCGATCATATAGATGCCACGGTACATAATCCTTATGAGGTGAAGAGTATAGAGTTCTATCTGTATTTGAAGAATTGGATTGATGCTGTGCAATGGCATATGGAAGATATTATCCGCAATCCGGCTATTGAGCCGACTGAAGGATTGGTGATCAAACGACGGATTGACAAATCCAATCAAGATCGTACGGATCTGGTTGAGTTAATTGACAGTTTCTTTTTGGATCAGTATAAAAATGTGAAAGTCTTACCGAATGCAACGATCAATACAGAGAGCCCAGCATGGGCGATTGATCGATTGTCCATCTTGATCCTGAAGATTTATCATATGCAACAGGAGGTAGATCGTTCGGATGCGACTCCTGAGCATAAGGGAAAATGTGAAGAAAAATTGCGCATACTTTTGGAACAAAAAAAGGATTTATGCGTGGCATTGGATCAGTTATTGGCAGATATCGGTGCTGGACGTAAATATATGAAAGTCTATAAACAAATGAAGATGTATAATGATCCGGCCTTGAACCCAGTATTGTACGGTAAAAAATAATGGCAAAGGTATTAGTAATACGACTCTCGGCTATAGGCGATGTCGCTATGACAGTGCCTGTCATTTATTCTGCCGCCAAAGCTAATCCGGAAGATTCCTTTACTGTTTTGACTCAAGCTTTTTTGATGCCCCTGTTTATGAATCGCCCACCTAATGTGGAGGTTATCGGTATTAATACAAAAGGGGCTGAAAAAGGGCTTATCGGGTTATTGAAATTTATCTCGGCATTGTTGAAATTCGATTTTGATGTTATCTTGGATTTGCATAATGTGATCCGTACGATAATAATCTGTACTTTTTTCAGATTGAATGGTAAGCGTGTGTTTGTGTTGGATAAAGCGCGGAAAGAACGTAAAAGATTGACTGCAATTAAAGGCAAACGACTTTATCCTCTTCGTCCGGTTATAGTCCGTTATGCCGATGTGTTTCGGGCTGCTGGGTTGAACTATACAGAAACGTTTACATCTCTTTATGAAGAATCTCCTGCCGAATTGTCTGGAATGGCCTCCGTTGCTGGAATTAAAAAAGGCAAATGGATCGGTGTTGCTCCATTTGCCAAACACCGAGGTAAAATTTATCCAGTGGACGAAATGGAACAAGTCGTTGCCTGTTTGTCGAAATGTGAAGATTATACTGTTTTTTTGTTCGGAGGGCGAGGATATGAGGAGGCAATCCTTGAACAATGGGAGTTTCAATATCCACGTGTTAAAAGTGTTGTAGGTAAATATGCCTTGGATAATGAGTTGGCGTTAATCAGCCAATTGGATGTGCTATTGTGTATGGATTCTGCAAATATGCATTTTGCCTCTTTGGTAGGTACACGAGTGATTTCGATTTGGGGAGCGACGCATCCATATGCCGGTTTTTATGGTTATCATCAAGATTCCGGTGATGTTATTCAGGAAAATTTACCTTGTCGGCCTTGTTCTGTATTTGGGCAGAAACCATGTTTGCGCGGTGATTGGGCGTGTATGACACTGATAACACCGGAGAGGATTGTTGAAAAGGTAAAGGCTTCAATAAAATAGTAAAGAGAAAACTACGATATCATGAGGGTCTGTTATTTTTCAAAATGTTATAAAGAACTATATAGTGCGGGAAGTAAAGCAAAGACCGATATGGAACAGATTATGTGCGATTTAGGATATCGGAATATCGGGTTGCCTTGTGTCGTTTGCTCGAATAAGATGCTTGGCTTTGTCATAACTTTGCTCAGTATGATTAAAGTTTGTTTTAAGTTAAGGTCAGGTGATATTTTGATTATACAATATCCTTTGAAAAAATATTATACGTTATTATGTAATATAGTGCATTATCGAGGAGCTAAAGTTATAACCTTGATTCACGATTTAGGCTCTTTCCGACGGAAAAGATTGACAGTCCTTCAAGAAATTGATCGTCTGCAGAATTCTGATTATTTAATAACATTGAATGATTCGATGTCTGCTTGGTTACAAACTAAGGGGTGTGAAGTCCCGAAAGGAGAACTGAAGATTTGGGATTATTTATCTCCAGCCATTGTCTTAAACAAAATAGAACCAGCTACTGACTATACGGTTGTTTATGCAGGCGCGTTGGGATATAATAAAAATCGTTTTTTATATGAGTTGGATCGTTTACCTCGACAATGGCATCTGAGTGTGTATGGTAAAGGATTAGAAGCTGATAAGATTCTCAATAAAGAATATTTCTCATATAACGGCTTTTTGCCGGCAGATCAATTGATATCTTCGGTACAGGGTGATTTTGGCCTGGTTTGGGATGGAGATTCTTATGAAGCATGTACTGGCAACTATGGTGAATATTTACGATACAATAATCCTCATAAAGTCTCTTTGTATGTCCGTTGTCATCTTCCGCTTATCATTTGGGAGAAGGCTGCATTGGCTCCTTTCATAAAAGAGAAGGAAATAGGTATTTGCATAAATTCTTTGGAAGAACTGGATGGTAAATTGGAGAAATTGACGGTGGATGATTATTTTAAGATGAAATCTCGGGTGATTGAGATAAGTAACTTGTTGTCTGTAGGATATTTTTTTACTAAAGCCTTGGATGAGGCTGTTAAGTTTCTGACAAAATCGGATGTGGCAGATGAAGGTCGTAATTAATCCTAAATACAATTTTCTCACTAATTTTATTTATCATATTCCTGGATGTTTTTTCAAGGAAGGCGAGACTATATACCAAGGACGTAATATCCTTAAAAAGTACGATATACAAGGATATCGTTTGATAGTCAAGAGGTTTAAACGTCCTAATATAATAAACCAGATTGTATATTCTTTTTTTCGTAGATCGAAAGCACGACGCTCTTTTGACTATTCGCTTGAAGTTCAGAAGCGTGGATTTGGAGTTGCAGATCCTATTGCATATATTGAGATAAAGCACGGAGGTTTACTTACCGATAGTTATTATATATCCTTATATATGGAAAGGATGGAAGAACTTCGCGAGTATATGGCTGTGTATAGAGCAGAAGATCGAGAACTCAGACTGGCTTTTGCACGTTTTACGGCACAATTGCATAAGGCGGAAATATTGCATGTCGATTATTCCCCTGGTAATATCCTGGTAAAGAAACAGGCTGGTTCGTATGTGTTTGCGTTAGTGGATGTCAATCGGATGAAATTTAAAAGTATTTCAGTTGTTGATGCTTGTAAGAATTTAGCTCGTTTGGCAACATCCCGTAAAGTTTTGGATGAAGTGGCGTGTGAATATGCCTCTCAGCGGGGATGGGATAGTTTGGAAATAATGCGCTTGATGGGAGAATATAGTGATCGTTTTTTCAAGAATTACGCATTTCGTCTTGGCAATAAAGCGTGGCGAAGAAATGGGGGAAGTTGTTTTGCCCTTCCTTCTTTTTTCTATAAAGCATATGATCTGTTAAGTTGTTGTAAATTACTTCCAGAAACGACACGCAATGTTTACCATCATAAACGGATTTGGGTTTATGATGATTATTTGCGTCCGTTTGATTTTCGGAAAGTGTTTCCTGAAAGTCTTCAAGACTGAGTTTTAGTATCTAATTTTGATTTAGAACTCCATTCCGTGATATGTGTACAATGGCTAATGTAGTATTGTTCTTCTTCGGACAGATTCGAAGAGTCGTTATACCAAGGCAAATGTTCTGCTTGGTAGGGATATGCTGTTCGGTAAGCTTCGACTGAACGGCTTCTGCTCAATCCGACACGAGGGCGATAAAGGGCGAAGGTTGTATCTATTGGTGCTCTGTACAGACCTCCTTCGGCAGGTTTGAGATAATATTGTTTTTCTAAATTGATAACTTCTTCTTTGTGTATATAGGAATCGGGGATATTATCTATTCGTAGGGAAAAACCGATCTTGCGGGCGAATGGATGTTTTTTTAATTCTTTAAAAAAATAGTCGATGAAGTCTTTAGGGCAATAATCGGAAGGGATTACATCCGAATCTGTATAGATATAATAGTCATTGCAGAATCTTTTTTTTAAAGGCGATTTCCAAAGTGCTTTAAAGCCTAAGTTTTGATTGAGATGGAATACTGTAAATGGGCAGGTTTTGTAATATTCCAGCAAAGGTGGATAAGTCGATGCATTATCCAGAATGTAAATATTGGTATATCCACAGGCAGTCAATGTTTCTGTTAACAGCCGTAAGGTTGTGAGACGATTAAAATTATTGATGATAATAGGAATCTCTTTGGCATCTCTAATTAGAGATGGACTTATTATTTCTCGAAGGAAATAATAGTAAGAGCCGATATTGTATGTTAATGTTTTGAATATACTCATATGATTTTGATGAACAGGTTGTTAATATTATTGGAAAGGAATAAAATCCATCCAGAATTTTTTCATCTTACGTTTATACCAAGAATGGCAACCGAAAGGTAATTGCCAGTTGTTTAATTTGTAGCAATAACCTGGATATTTGTCAAATGAAAAGCGAATCGCTTCTTTTACTTTGGGATATGTGAATCCGTTTGCTTCCGTTGCCCAAAAAACATCTTCATTGTAAAGATGATATCGCTTTTGTGCCAGATAGTGATCGATTCGTTCGTTTTGTTCACAAGTTACCCGATAATGACTGGCAACTTTTCTCAGAGATAGACCACCATTGCCGATTTTGCCGTACAGATCTTGCTTGGAGGTTTTTCCCTTGAATTTATGGTAAGAATGTATCAATTGCATGATTTCAGCAATGACGGGTAGTTTATAAACTGGACGTTGCAACCAGGGTGCACCAATATAGTCGTATCCTTTATTACACCATTCTTTCAATTCGTCTCGAAATACATAAGCGTCCAACTGATAGATCAAGATATAGGTACAATCTAAAAAACGTTCATAAAATTCTTTAGCCAGCATGAGCCGGTTATAACCACTGATCCCTTTGAAATAAAAATCTGCGAATGAGATAAATGACAATTTAGGAAATTCGGTCGCTAGTTCTGACAAGTCTAAATGGTTTGGTTTGATTACGACTAAAGGATGCATTTGTAATATTTTGTATACTTGTAATAAAGATTTTCTTTCTTGTTGGGACAAAGAGGCTTGGTAAATAGGTATAACAACTTTTACTAAATTCATATGAACCTTTCTTGTTTATGTTTAATATAAGTAACATATATACAAAGATATGCATATTTTACAAAACAGAATGAGGAAAATGTTTTATTATAATTTATTATATATCTGCTATATGATAGTTGTGAGAAATATTGTAATTTTGTAATATACATTCAATGCATTGATGTATAGTTTCTTATGGATGATTTGGACTCTTTATGTACGATGTGTTGATGATTTTGTGTGGATTATTTTTGAAAAAAGTTTATGATTCCAAAGATTATTCATTTATGTTGGTTCAGTGAAGAATCTTTTCCTGTTGAAATAAAAATTTGTTTGGCAAGTTGGAAACGTATATTGCCGGATTATACTATAAGGTTATGGACATATGCAGATGCATTGGCAATAGGTTGTGATTATGTCTCGGAGGCTCTGTCTGTTAAAAAATGGGCTTTTGCTGCAGATGTTATCCGTTTTTATGCAATCTATAAAGAAGGCGGAATTTACATGGACAGTGATATGTTTCTTAAAAAACGTTTTGATGAATTTATCCCGGAGCATGGTTTTGCAACTTTCAACGAGTGTTGGGGAACAGTCCTTTTACAAGCTGCTTTTTTGATAGGTGAGCAGGGTAATTCTTTTTGCGAAGAAGTCTTTAGTTATTATAAGCAGCGTCATTTTTTATTGCCCGATGGTTCTTTCGACATGTTGATCTCTCCCCAAATAATGGTGATGGTTGCTGAAAAAAGAGGATATAAAAGGGAAGATATTGAACAACATTTAGGAGAAGATGTCGTTATTTATCCAGGATGTTATGTTTCTCCCTGTAAGAAAATTCAGTATCCCGAGGCTTTTGCTTGTCATCAAGTGTATGGGAGCTGGCGGAAACATCGTTTTGGCAGAAAAGTGGAACGTTTTCTGAAACATGCGTACCTCGTGATTCGTTTTGCGTTATTTAAACGATAAGTATAGAAGATTGAATAATTAAATGGAAAATATAAAACTTGCCGTTATCGGCCTCGGATATGTCGGTTTGCCGTTGGCACGGTTGTTTGCGACGCGTTATCCGGTGGTCGGGTATGATGTGAAGCGGGAGCGGGTAGCAGCCTTGATGGAAGGGCGGGACGCGACGCAGGAAGTATCGGACGAATTGTTAAGGTCCGTGCTACTGCCCCGGTTGCCGGAGGAAGGTGAGGTGGGATTGTTTTGTACGTCCGATGCGGAACAGCTCCGCGGATGTAATTATTACATTGTGGCGGTCCCTACGCCGGTCGACTTGCATCATAGCCCTGACCTAACACCTCTTTATTCGGCCAGTGAAACGGTAGGAAAGGTCTTGGACAGAGGCGACATCGTGATCTATGAATCGACTGTCTGTCCCGGTATAACGGAAGACGAATGTGTTCCCATTCTGGAGAGAACGTCCGGATTGGTTTTTAACCGCGATTTCTTTGCCGGATATTCGCCGGAGCGTATTAATCCGGGAGACAAGGAACATACGGTGGAGAAGATTATGAAAGTGACATCTGGTTCCACTCCTGAAGCCGCAGAGAAGGTCGATGCCCTATACCGATCGGTTATCCAGGCTGGAACCTTTCCGGTATCCAGTATCAAAGTGGCGGAGGCTGCCAAAGTGATCGAAAATTCCCAGCGTGATATCAACATCGCTTTTATGAACGAACTGTCGAAGATTTTCCATCTGATCGGTATCGATACGAACGAAGTACTGGCGGCAGCCGGGACGAAATGGAACTTCCTGCCTTTCAAGCCCGGTCTGGTCGGAGGGCATTGCATAGGGGTTGATCCTTACTATTTGATCCGTAAGGCTGAGGATTACGGTTTCCATCCGGGACTGATTCTGTACGGACGTCGTATCAACGATACGATGGGCGAATATATTGCCGGTCGCGTCGTGAAGTGCATGATCAAAAAAGATGTTCCGGTGCGGAATGCGGAAGCACTGGTTTTAGGCTTTACCTTCAAGGAAAACTGTCCCGATGTGCGTAACTCCAAAGTCGGTGATGTCGTTCGCTATCTCGGTGACTACGGTATCAACGTGACGATCTATGATCCTTGGGCACGTCCGGATGACGTCCGGCGCGAATATAGCCTGGAAGTCCTGTCCACCCTGCCGGACAAGAAGTTCGATGTTGTCGTCTTAGCGGTCGCCCATACCGATTTCCTGTCACTGGACATTCCGGAGCTGGTAAAGGAGCACAGCGTGGTATATGATGTGAAAGGCTGTCTGAATCCGGCTTGGGTAGATGATCGTCTGTGAGTTATTTCCGTCCGAAGTCTGCCGGGATCTCTCCCCATTCCGAAGTTTCCCATTTTAGGATAGGGGTGGTATAGGTATTGGTTTTGAGCCATTTTTCAGCTCGTTCGATCAGGTCGAAGATCGGTTCGTTCTCCGGTACGCGCTCTAAGAGTGTCTTGCATTTCTTCTTTTTTACCCAGCCGATGGCGTTCCGACTATCCGAATAGATCGGAAGGCTGCTTCCTTTCTGCTTCAGTAGGGCAAGTCCGTGTACCAAAGCCAAAAATTCACCGATGTTGTTCGTCCCTTTTTTTAACGGCCCGATCCGGAAGATCTCTTGCATGGTTGGCGGATAGACGCCCCGGTATTCCATGTCTCCCGGATTCCCGCTACAAGCAGCATCCACACAAAGGCTTTCCCAGATCGGTTTCCCGACCGGAGCTTTTGGAGTCAGGCCTGCAGCCGCTTTGGAGGAAGACGCTGTTTTCAGATAATGCTCGTATCCTTTTTCAAAGGCTTTCGTCGCCTCCTCTTTGGTTTCGAACGATTTATATTTTGCTCCGTCCTGTCCGTCCACCTGCGCTTTGCATTCGCCCCAGTTGTCATATACGCCCGGAGTGATACCTTTCCATACTACATAATATTTGTTTTTTGCCATTGTTCTCTGTTTAATAAGTCCTTGTCCGACTTCTCCTTCTTCTGGTGAGAAATCGATTCTATCCTTTGGAAAAATGCCTTCGGCTTGCCGGATAAGTTTGTTTTTTCGGCATCTAATCGCTTACCGACAATTATCAGCAAACCTGTCGACAATTACCGACAGGCAAATCGTTGGGCATGGAATCGAAGAAGTATGCGGTCAAAGATAAAAATTTATCCGGCACAAAACAGAACTTCTTAATGGAAAAAGTTTACATTTGCAGGAAACAATCATATAGATATGAAGCGTATATTTCTGATTGGATATATGGGAGCCGGAAAAACCACTGTGGGAAAAGTGCTGTCCCGGCAGTTGGGACTCTCGTTTATCGATCTGGACCACTATATAGAAGGCCGTTACCATAAGACTGTCGGGCAGCTTTTTGCCGAGAAAGGGGAAGATGCGTTCCGAGATATCGAGCGGAGGATGCTCCGCGAAGTCGCCGCTTTTGAAGATGTCCTGGTATCGACCGGAGGCGGTGCTCCTTGTTTTTTCGATAATATGGAGTTTATGAACGGGGCCGGACAGACCGTTTACCTGAAAGTCTCGGTAGAGGAATTGGCGAAGCGTTTGGAGCTCTGTAAATCGACCCGCCCGATACTGAAGGGTCGTTCGGGTGACGAATTGAAAGCCTTTATTGCCGAAAGTCTGGAGAAAAGGGAACCTTTCTATTCGAAAGCGTCGATTGTGTTCGATGCGGAAGAGATGATGACCGATCAGGATGTATATAAGATATCACAAGAACTGGCAACACGATTATAGAGTTGAGAGTTGAAAGTTGAAAGTGAAAACTGGCACAACCTTAACTTTCAACTCTCAACTCTCAACTTTCAACTATTAAATTATGGATAGACAAGGGCAGGGGGCTTATATTCCGCAGGAGCTATTAAAAGAACTCAGTAAGGCGAGTAATCGCTTACTGATAGGTATACCCTGTGAACGGGTGGAAGGAGAACGCCGTCTGGCTCTGACTCCCGAAGCGGTCGACATGCTGACCGACCGTGGGCATCGCGTTCTGGTGGAAGCCGGGGCAGGCCTGGGGATCAATTACTCCGATAACCATTATTCGGAAGCGGGAGCCGAGATTGTGGCGACTCCGGCCGAGGTGTATCAGGCGGACATCATCCTGAAAATCCTGCCACCGCTGACTGCCGAGGTGATGATGATGAAGCCGCGTACTATGCTGTTTTCAACCGTCCAGTTTAATACCTTTTCGCATGAAGCCTTCGAACTGATGATGGCTAAACGGATTACAGCTGTCGCCTATGAACTGTTGGCGGATGACAAACAGCGCTGTCCGGTCCTGAATGTGATCTCTGAGATAGAAGGAACAGCCTCTATCACGATCGCTTCCGAGTTGTTGAGCAATACGCAGGGCGGAAAAGGGATCTTGTTAGGAGGCATACCGGGCGTTTCGCCGACCGAGGTCGTGATCATTGGAGCCGGTAATGCCGGGACTGTCGCCACCCGTGCCGCTATGGCACTGGGTGCTTCCGTGAAGGTGTTCGATGACGATATAAACAAGCTTCGGACCATCCAGCAGGTATTGGGGCAAGGCTTGTTCACTTCCACTTTCCATCCGAATGTGCTGCAAAACGCTTTCCGTAGTGCCGACGTGGTGATCGGGGCGATGCGTTACATCAATACGCGTCACCGGTATATCATCGCCGAAGATATGATCCGTATCATGAAGCGCGGTGCATTAGTTATTGACCTCAGGATCAATCAGGGAGGGTGTTTCGAGACGACCTGTTGCCTCTGTCCTTCCGATCCGGCTGTTTTCGAACAGTACGGCGTACTGCATTATTGCCGGCAGAACATCAGTAACCGTGTGGCGCGTACCACTTCGATGGCACTGAGCAATATCTTCGTCCCGATGCTTTTCCTGCTGGGCGATGCCGGTGCCGTGCAGGGGATGATCAAGAGCGACCCGGGATTCAAGAACGGAGTCTACATGTATTGCGGTAAGCCTGTTAATAGCTACGTTTCCAATCGATTCGGTTTATCATCGAATAATATCGATCTATACCTCTCTGCGTTTTAACCCATAAAAGTTTTGAACTCGCAAAGTTTATTCTTTACTTTGCGATGATCTTAAATATCAACAAGCGATTAAGCTAATATAAGTATATTATGGCAGAACAGACAAAAGTAACAACTCTGGAAAAGGTTGTCATCCGTTTTTCGGGCGATTCCGGTGACGGTATGCAGCTGACCGGAACAATCTTTTCCAATCTGTCGGCTATTTTTGGGAATGAAATCTCTACATTCCCCGATTATCCGGCAGAAGTGCGTGCTCCTCAAGGAACACTTAGTGGTGTATCAGGTTTCCAGGTTCATCTGGGATCCCGTAAAATTTTTACTCCTGGCGATAAGGCGGACGTGCTGGTCGCAATGAATCCCGCTGCGCTGAAAGTGAATGTGAAAAACCTGAAACCTAATGCGATCGTTTTGATCGATACGGATTCGTTCCAGAAGAGTGACTTGGACAAGGCGCAATTCACGACAGACGATCCGTTCCAGGAATTAGGGCTTGGCGGCGTGCAGGTCGTGGCGGCTCCTATCTCGACAATGGTGAAAGACGGCCTGGCTGAATTCGGCTTGGATAACAAGTCTGCGCTCCGTTGTAAGAATATGTTCGCACTGGGGTTGGTTTGTTGGCTGTTCGAACGTCCGCTGGATGAAGCGATGCACATGTTGCAGAACAAGTTCGCCAAAAAGCCGGCTATCGCACAGGCCAATATCAAGGCGCTGACAGACGGTTACAACTACGGACACAATATCCATGCTTCAGTCTCCACTTACCGCATCGAAAGTAAGAAGGCTGCACCAGGTTTTTATACTGACGTGAACGGTAATAAGGCCACATCCTACGGGTTGATCGCTGCTGCGGAGAAGGCCGGCTTACGGTTGTTCCTCGGAAGCTACCCGATCACTCCGGCCACCGATATCTTGCATGAGTTGTCAAAGCATAAGGAGCTTGGTGTCATCACTGTTCAGGCGGAAGATGAAATTGCCGGTATCTGTACTTCCATCGGAGCCAGCTTTGCCGGTTGCTTGGCTGCGACTTCCACATCCGGTCCCGGTCTGGCGTTGAAGAGCGAAGCGATCGGTTTGGCTGTGATTGCCGAACTGCCGTTGGTCGTTATCGATGTGCAGCGTGGCGGTCCTTCTACGGGTATGCCGACCAAGAGCGAACAAACCGACCTGATGCAGGCGCTCTATGGACGTAACGGTGAAAGCCCGGCTGTCGTGATTGCTGCTTCGACTCCGACAGACTGTTTCGATGCCGCTTATTGGGCAGGAAAATTGGCGCTCGAACATATGACTCCGGTTATCCTGCTGACGGATGCCTTCATCGCCAACGGTTCTTCCGCATGGAAGCTGCCGAACTTGGCTGAATATCCGGAAATCAAACCGAATTATGTCTCCAACTACGATGCGAGTGAAAAAGTATGGAAAGCGTATCGCCGCGACAAGGAAAGCCTGGTTCGCTATTGGGCTATTCCGGGAACCGAGGGCTTTGCCCATCGTCTGGGCGGTCTTGAAAAAGACTATGAAACAAGCGCTATCTCGACAGACCCCGTCAACCACCAGAAGATGGTTACCACCCGCCAGGCCAAGATCGACAAGATTGCCGATTATATCCCCGAACTGGAAGTGATCGGAGACCCCGATGCAGACCTGCTGATCGTCGGATGGGGCGGAACATACGGACACCTCTACGAAGCAATGGAAACTATGCAGGAGCAGGGAAAGAAGGTTGCTCTGGCTCACTTCAAGTTCATCAGTCCGCTGCCTAAGAACACGGCTGAAGTGCTGAGCAAATGCAAGAAGGTGGTCGTTGCCGAACAGAACAACGGGCAGTTTGCCAACTACCTGCGTGGTAAAGTGACGGGATTCAATCCGTACCGTTTCAACCGCGTAAAGGGACAACCTTTTGTCGTAGCGAGATTAGTTGAGGAATTCACGAAAATATTGGAGGCTTAAAAGATGGCAACTGAAGAAGTAAAATTTCAACCGAAAGATTATAAGAGCGATCAGTATGTACGCTGGTGTCCGGGTTGTGGAGACCATGCCGTGTTGAACTGCTTGCACAAAGCAATGGCCGAAGTAGGAGTGGCTCCTCATAATATGGCTGTTATCTCTGGTATCGGATGTTCTTCCCGTTTACCTTATTATATGAACACATACGGTTTCCATACGATTCATGGTCGTGGTGCTGCTATCGCTACCGGCGTGAAGACGGCTCGTCCGGACTTGAGCGTCTGGTTGATTACTGGTGACGGTGACTGTCTGGCTATCGGCGGTAACCATTTTATCCATGCTGTCCGCCGCAACGTGGACCTGAATATCGTGTTGTTCAACAACAAGATATATGGTCTGACGAAGGGGCAGTATTCCCCGACTTCCGATCGTGGTTTCGTTTCCAAGAGCTCTCCTTACGGGACGGTCGAAGATCCGTTTATTCCGGCTGAACTGGCTTTGGGTGCCCGTGGTAATTTCTTTGCCCGTGTGATCGATGTGGATCTGAAGAATACGACCGAAGTGTTGGCTGCTTCTGCCCGCCATAAAGGTGCTTCCGTGACTGAAGTGCTGGTGAACTGTGTGATCTTTAACGACGGTATTCATAAAAAGATTGTCGATAAGGAATTTCGTGCCGACCGTACGATTTTCTTGCGCCATGGCGAAAAGATGTTGTTCGGCAAAGACAATGAAAAGGGTATCGTGTTGGAAGGCCTGAAACTTAAAGCCGTAACGATCGGTCAGGATGGTTATACGCTGGATGATGTTTTGGTACATGATGCACATGAAAAGGATAACACCCTGCACATGATGCTTGCCATGATGAGCGGGGATATGCCAGTCGCTCTCGGTGTGATCCGCGATGTGGATGCTCCGACCTACGACGAAGCCGTACACCAACAGATCGAAGAAGTCCAGGCCAAGAATCCGATCCGTAACCTGCAGGATTATCTGATGAGCGGAGAAATCTGGGAAGTAAAGTAAGGCGGTAAGCCGATCTGTGATAAGAAAAGCTGTAAACCTTGAAAAAAGATGCAAGGGTTTACAGGAGGGCACTGAAAAAGTTTCCTTGCAGCTTTTTAAAGAATTAAATCTGCACATAG